>Ga0209324_10000114_pt1 | contig 49077 bp, 99 predicted proteins | sample Rifsed19ft3_FD_184015 | JGI IMG/M metagenome (GOLD analysis project Ga0209324, IMG submission 184015) | Soil microbial communities from Rifle, Colorado, USA - sediment 19ft 3 (version 2) | ecosystem: Environmental > Terrestrial > Deep subsurface > Rock core/Sediment | place: Rifle, Colorado...
CAAAGCGGGCTTGCAGTGTAATGGAAGTCACCAGAGAGGAGTTCGATACCCTGAAAGCCCGCTTTGAAGAAGTGGCGGCTCGGGTGTACTCCCAGGTGCCTCAGAAACTATCCTCACAGGCCGTAGAAGAGGCGCTGGCGCACCCTATGTGGATTTGCCGGGAGATGGCGGCAAGTGACGGCGCATTCAGCGCAGGGACCGACTGGGAGCCACAATTCGAGCAGGGCGGCGTGACCTACGTGGACTACGGGCTTGCCACGAACACTGGAGAATTGCAGCTTCATCTCGACACGTCTCACGGCAGGGCCGCTAAGAATGTCCTGCGGTGGAACTCTCCCATCAACCGGACGGTGAACTTCCACGCGGGCGCGGACAACTTCGGCAGGATTCAGTACAAGATCAACTCCCAAGCCACCACGGAGATCATCGCAGACACGAACTCATCCTTCAACGTGCGGGCCGGCGAGAACATCCTGATCCTGATGACGAACGGTAGCGTGGATAGGTTAGACTTCAAGGCAGGACTATTCTGATGATGTACCTATCGAACCCCCCGATGATGAGCGGAGCGTTTTTCCTAACGGATTCCAAGGGGCTTCCGCTGGAGGTGCTTGGGAGCTATTGCGTGGAGCAGGGGATTTGGTTCAACTCGGCTGAGTTCTTCTTAGATGCGATGATGGCTGGCTGGTCGCCCGATACGGCGCTTGCTCAACTCAGAGAAGCCCACCAAGGCAACGGGAAGCCTTGGGATGAGGCGATGTTCAGATACCGGCTGGCGCAGTTGTTCACGTATGCCGTCCCTATCGGGATGAGCGACCCCGACTGTTGGGAGGCCATGCTGCATTACATCCAGCGCGGCGGCATCAAGGGCAGGGATGACTAATGGCAGCGACGACTCCCGTTTCCGTCGTCACGGCAAAGAGTACAATAACGACTGACGCGGGCACTGCAACCCGCCATCCTGGAGTGTGCTACACATTCCAAGCGACTGCCGACCCTACGGCGGATAACGATACCGCAGCCGGATACCGCGTAGGCGATATGTGGGTGAATACCACGACTCCGAAGGTTCTTGTGGCTACGAGCGTAGCAGCGGGGGCCGCAGTTTGGACACAGGTGAGCTAATGGCAGGAACGACTTCGCCTTTTCAGGGTCTAATGGACCAGTTTAAAGATTACGGCACCGCGTGGAACTCCAAGAATGCCATGCAGTACCTTGGTCGTCTGCTTGCGTCTCAGGAGATGCCGTTCCAGATGTGGGCGGGTCCGATGCGCCAGCAACTAACGATGGGCTTGATGGGTTCGGGCCTTGACCAGCAAGAGGCCATGCGTACCGCCATGCTTCAGTCGGCTCAAGCGATGGAGAACCAGGCCAGGGCTCAAGGCCAGCAGTTCAATCCGATGGACTTTCAATCCCAGGCCATGATGGACGCCAACGCGGGCGTCAGGAACGCGATCACCCAGCAGCCTTACAATCAACTGAACGCGCTCAATGCAGGCACCCAGCCGTTCTTCAACTTCGCAAACCTTGGCGCAGGCGGCTTCCAGCAAACTCCCAAGGGACCGGGGTTCCTGGGACAATTGGCAGGCATGACAGGCCAGATTCTCGGTGGCCCCGCAGGTGCCGGGTTATTCGGCGGTGGAGGCGGAATGGCTCCAGGCACAATGGCGGCGGGCCAGAACTGGGGACAGGCTATGGGTAAACAGGGGTGGCATTGGTAATGGCGCAAGACTATCTCAGCAATCCATTCGCTCAAGGTTCAGGCGCGGGCATGGGCAATATCCCGTTCAACTCGGCGGGTGGTCCCATTACGCCCGGCGGTCAATCAGGCAACTCCGAGCAAGAGGAAGCCCAGCGCAAGATCGTCAAGCAGTACCTCGACGCCATGCACAAGCTGGAGCAGGCAAAGTTCAATCTCCAATTCCCCGAACCCGTCAAGCCGAAGTCTCCCGGTAAGCAGGAAGGTGGCACGGCGATCATCGGCTCCATCATCGAAATGCTCCTAAAGGGCAAGGGCGATCAGACCCCGCTACAGTTCGGCCCTCAGTATCTCGGCGCATGGCAGCAGAACGCTCAGGAAGAAGCGGCCCGCCAGACCATGATGGGCCAGCAAAATTACCAGCGCCAGGTTGGGATGGCGGACCTTCAGGCTAAGCAGCAGGGCGATCTGATGAACTACGCCCAGGGCGAAGCGCAGAGGTTGGGCGGACAGGCAAAGGACGCCGAGCAAAAGCAGTTCGAGTGGAAGAAGATCATGGCTCAGACAGTCGGCAGAGCCATTTCTGGAAGTTCCACAAGTAAAGACCTTGAAGGTGATTTGGTTATGCTTCAGGGCTTGTTCCCTGAGTTTACAATCCCCGATGTCGCTTTGAAGCAAGCACGAGCAGCGGCGGCAAAGGTGGATACCGATCTTGTGTTAAAGGCCGGAAGGACCGCCGCCGAGAAAGAAGCTAACGACATCGAGAACAAGTGGACGGCTTTCCTTGGGAGGCAACCGCAATACGTAGCTGGCGAGCCATTGCCTGCTCTTGAAATGGACGTGTGGAAAGACCTATACGCTCGTTCCCAGGCCATCAAGAAGGCGTTCCCGGACATTCCCATCGCCACCATCTCGAAGCCTTCGACTACGAGCAAGGTTCCTGAAACACGGCTTTCCTGGAAAGAGAAGGCCGATGATTTGCGCCGCCAAGCCAAGGAAGACATCGACTCGGGCGGTATGTCGCCAGCGCAGCGAAAGGCAATCAACCGCCAACTTGCAGAAGCGGAGGTTCAGAAGGCTGTTTCTGGAAAAACGCCTGGTCAAATGCGGGCGGAGTATGACAAGTTACGTCGCGATGCGAAGATAGCGTTGCGGCAAGCCGAGGCGGAGTTGCGTGTTGCGAGAACCAAGCCCCCAGCCAAGCCGCAGGCGGGTGCCTTGGGCGTGGTTTCCGCAAGCGCACAGAAGGCATACCAGAAGTCGTTGGATACTTACAACAAAAGCGTGACGACAGCCGAGCGGAAGGTTGCCAGCATGAAGGCTCGCCTCGACGCCATAGACGAATCTGGAACGCAACCCAAGAGTGGCCCCGCGCCAAACAAGAATGTACGCTATGAGTTCAATCCGAAGACCGGCAAGTTAGAGCCTGTAGGTGGGTAATGCCGCAAACGACCGTCCAGATTAAAGACCCGTACACGAACCAGTTCGTGCCCGTGGTGATTTCTGGAACGGCCCCGACCGATGAAGAATCGACGGCTATATTCGCGGCTTTCAAGGATCGCGCTAAGCGCACGCCTCCCGCGCCTGTTAAAAACACACCTCCTGTCGGCATCTCCAAATTGGCCCAATCAGGCAATCTGATTGCACAGGGTATCCAGAAGTCCATACAGGGGCCTAAAGCGCCTCAGAAGCCTGCCAGCAGGCCGCAGAACGCCATTCTCGGTGGCATCCGGCAGAACGAAGCTCAAATCGCTGCAACCAAGAAGGCCAACATCGCGGACATCGCCAAGCGCAAGAGATTTTGGGACGACGTTAGTGTGCAGATGACGCGTCGAGGGACCGCTGAATGGGCGCGTCAGATCAGGGAAGGCGATCCCGTTGAGCAGTTTGCCAATCCTCCCGGCACCCCACCAGGGTCGGAAGCGCCTACGGGATGGATGTCCGCGCAACAGATCACTCGCAACCAGATTCGTGGGCTGTCGAGCGTAGGCAAGACATTTGCGGCTGGTGTTCCTGTAGCGGCAACGGCGGCGGTAGCGTTGCTCCCTGCGGCTGCGGCATCCATGTCCACCGTTCTCTTAGAGGGTGCGGGGGCTGCGGCTTGGGCGGCGATTGACCCCAAAAACCAACTCGGGAACGTGGCGCTCGCTGTGCCTGGTGTGGGCGCACTCAAAGTTGGAGGCGCGATCCTAAAGCGTGTTGTGGATGGGTGGAAAGCTGAGGGCGCACAAGCCTTCAACAAATACCTAGTTGAGAAAGGTATGGCCCCGGTTATCGCCCAAAACGCGACAAAGGCGATGGGCGCGTGGCTCGCGCATCAGCAAGAAACAAACGCATGGAAGGGAATTGCCGGGAAAGTTGGCGCTGGCGGTGGAGATTTTGCATCCACGAGCTTGAATCCCCCCTCTTTTCGACAGACCCCCGCTAAGGCCCCTGCAAGCCCCGTACAGACTCCGACCCCCCCGGTAGCGGGTGGGGAGTCAACCAAACCCCCAGCGACAGCGCCCACCGGGAAAGAGCCGGTATTCAACACCGTCAAGTTGCCGAAGCCGCTCGCGGAGATGTCGCCAAGCGAAGTCAATCAGGTTGAGACGGCGCTTGGAAAGAAGCTGAAGGCCGCTCAGGAAGCGGAGGCCGCAGGGAAGCCCGTTGTAGGCGGTTCCGCCGCTATCGAATCCGACTTGGAAGCATTGAAGGCATGGCGAGCCCCCAAGCCCGTAGCGCCTGTTGCGGAGGGGGTAGGGGGGAAGACTTTTCGGGAATCACTTGATGCCCGCCTTGCCGAGCTTGAAGCGAAGTCTAAAGCCAAATCAGCGCAAGCCAAGAAGAAGGGGAAGCAATTCGGCGGGACGACAATCGGCAAAGAAGAGATTGAGATTCTGGCAATCAGGGCAGTTCGCGCGTTCATGGACACAGGTGGGGACTTGCTCGAACACATCCGAACGATTGTGGCGACAACCGATAAGCATTTCTCTGCCGTTCTGGACCGCGCGAAAGAACTCATGTCGGATGGTGGTGTGGATTTCCTCGAAGGGGGTTCCAGGCGCTCGTTCATTGACGAGCTTTCCGAGAGATTGGGGCATGGATCGTTGCCTACACCGGAACGAGAGACGCAGGCTGGATGGCTTGCCGAGGCGATGGCGCAGGGGCTTGATAAGCGAGCGCATTCCATCGCGACTGATGTTCTCGCCAGTTCTAAGCGCCTCCCTTCCCCGCAGGAAGTGCAGGGGATGGGCGCTCGCTTGTCGCAGATTGCGAAGGCCTTTCATTCACTCAGGGGAACGACCGATGATGCGATGCTATGGCAAATCGGGGACCTCGAAAAAGAGTTTGATGACATCTACCAGGCGCTACGGAAGTCTGGCACCGCAACCGCTCGCTCCTTAGCGGCTCGCGCTCATTCCTGGGTTGAGTTGTATGATCCGCTAACAGCGGCTTCTCGGTATCGAGCAGCGGCAACCAAAGCTGGCGATACTCCGATTGAGGATGTGGCGAATCATATCAAGGCAACTGCCGAAGAAGTCCAAGACCTTGAGGCCGAATCGTCTCGCATCAAAGACATCTTGGACGCCATCGAGCAGGGCGAAAAGCCGACTGTAACCGAATGGCTCCAGAAGCGGGCCGCGAAGTATGCCCCAACCAAGCAAGAATACGATGTCGCGCTCAAGCAACTGGCGTCTTCGTTGGCTACGGGCATCATCTCTATCGGCGGCGCGGGCGGTGCGATTGATATTGGGGCGCTGAAGATCGTAGTTCGCCATCACGTAGCACAGGGGTTTACGAAAGCCGCCGACATCACCCAGGCCATCTCTAGGCTACTGGGAAAGCAAGTTTCAGAGGATGCCGTGAAAGCGGCTATGCGGGCCGATCAGAAGGAACTCTTGGACAAGGCGGCTCGCGAAGCTATTGAGAAGCGCATCAACAAGATTCAGGAGACGATTGACGATCTCAACGCAAAGGCCGAAGCGGGGGACTTCTCTAAGAAGACTGTCACCGCGAAGCCCATTCCGCCTCAAGTTGCCGCGAAGCAGGCTGAGCTAAAGTCCGCTCGTGAGCGATTCAAATCAAAGAAGCGTGTTGCGGAACTGAACGCGGAAAAGGCGCGGCTGGACGCTCAGATCGAAACAGGCAATTACGACCAATTTTGGAAGAAGGCTAAAAAGGAATATCCGAGAGAGTACACCGATCTTCGTGCTGACGTGATGGGGCGACGGCGGTACATAGATCGTCAGGTGGAACTTGCGAGCAAACCCATCCAGGGCCATATCGCCAGATTGGATGCTTCCATTTCGGCCCTTCAGGTGGCGAATCTCATTAACCGGCTTTCAGACCTTGGTGGCAACGAAGTCAACCTCATCGAGAAGATAACGTTATCGCAACCTGCGGCTTGGATCGAGAGGCGACTGTTTGGATTGGCGAAGACCAACCCCGCCATGATGGGCATTAGGCCGCAAAACGTTGCTTACGCGCTTCGTGGCTTTGGCCCGAGAGTGCTGAAGGAAGTCAAAGCTCTCATGCTCCAAGGTTCAGCCGAACACGCGCTCAAATACGGCACTCGCGCAGAGGCTTATGGGGCATTGAAGTACGCGCAGAGGGCTGCTGGCGTGACCGACATCCCGGCTTACGACATTGCTTGGAGGGCGGCGTTTAACTCAGTATCCAAGCAATTCCCTGGCATGGACGAATTGCTCCGGGTGGAATTAGCAGACGCCTTTGCTGAGGAAGTCACCTACATGGGGCAGAACTTCCTTACCGAGCTACTTGGGAAAGCATTTAGCGGACCGGAGTCAGGGCCAGTCGCCAAGGCCGTCGTAAACCTTGTTGCCAGATTCCCCCGCATCCTTTCAAATGTCATGGGGCAAACGACCGATATGTACTTTGGTGCGGGCAAGGCCGGGTGGCAGTGGCTCGTTAAGAGCGACAAAACGAAATGGTCGCCTACGGAACGTCGGTTGCTGTCCAATAGGATCGCCCGGAACGGGCTTGGCGCAGGAATGACCGCCGCTGGTTACTTGGCGGCTGCGAACGGGTGGGTGGGCGCTCCTGATGACAATATCTGGGGAGAGACGACGTGGGGCCGGGTGGCTCGCAATATGCCTGGGTCATTTCAAGCGTTCTTATTTGGAGTGTCGCTGCACAAGTACGTGCACGAGCCCGAGAAGACCAATCAGGAAAAAGCGAAGCGCGTGCTTCGTTCGGTTGCGGATGCGATGACCAACCATCCGTATTTCTCAGGCATGGAACAAATCTCACAGATTGCCCGCAACCCGGAGTCAGTCGCGATGATGGCAGGCAAGCTCGCCTATCGTAACGTCGTTCCTTCTCAGGTAAGGGAGCTTGGCAAGTCGGATATCCCGTTCATCTCGAACTTCTTGGACGACGTACTTCGAGACCGCCCAACCGCCAGAGACCTGATTCGCGGAAAGGGGAACGATCTTGGATTGTCTACCCTGGTGTGGCAAATGTTCGAGAGCGCAGGCTACCGCCCGATCCTTAAGAAATCCAAGGATGAAGACGACACTCAGTTCAGGCAACGTATGATGGAAGCCAGGGATGCCATTGAAGCTGAAGTGACGAAGTACATGAAGTCACCGGGGTTCATGCAAAAATGGAAGAGCGTGCCCCAGAGCTTGCGTAAGGAGCTTTTGCAGGACGCCGTGCGAACGTTGTCAGGAATCCAGTAGGAGGAATCAAATGAAGATGATGAAGAAGATGCCGAAAGGCATGAAGCCACCCAAAGAAATGCCCAAGGGCATGATGAAGAAGCCCAAATCGAAAAAGAAGTAGAATCTACAAGGAAAGGAGAGAACCTATGTCAGAGAGACCTACCGAATACGCGGCTCCGGCTTTTGCTGTAAGCGCGTCACTCCCCGCGACCAGCACGACTGATTCATTGCAGGAAGCTGGCTCGGCGCACGTTCACACCAATGGTGCGGGTCTCGTTGTATTCGAGTGTACTGCCGTGTCGGGCCTCACGGGGACCGTAGAGGTCATAACGTCTCAGGGCGGAACCTGGCGCACCTGGGGGTCATACCAGATGGCTGCGGGCTTGGTGCCTACTGCGATCCCTGCGGGCACTACAATTACGCTCGTATCGGGCGACTTTATTCTTGTGGAAAGCCACGGGTTTCACGCCGTGAGGTTTAAGCGGGCAGGCGGTACGAGCGGCACGCTCACGGTGAGAACCGGCGAAGACATTTTGGGATTTTTGGCTACCACCGGCGCATTTAGTAGCGCCGTGGGCAGCACCTACGCAACGCTCGCTGACGAAGCTCTCCCATCCATTGCGGCCTCGACTCAGTTGTTCGTCAATGCGCCAGCGGGAACAAAGGAGATTTGGGTGACGCTCAGAACGGCGGGCATGACGATGACGACCGACGCGGGCGCGGCGACTGCGGGCGCGAACGGTAACGACTTCTCATCCGGCACCGTGGCCCCTCATGTGTTCAGGATGAACAAGACGGCGGCGCTGCTGTGCAGGGCCATTGGCAATGGCGGAACCGCGACCGGGTGGATCGTCTATAGAGGTTAGGTGGATAAAACATGGCTATACCTGCGACTTCAATAGGCGAGATTCACACTGGCGGATCGGACACCACGAACGGCGGTTGGTTCGATCCAGGCCAGACAGTCGGCATGGCGACTGACGGCGCGGCTACGGTGGCTAACACGGCTTCCCCGGTCTTCGCGTCAGCCTCCTATACGTTCGTGGCTGGGGACGTGGGAGCCTATCTATACATCTCGCCAGCGGCTACATGGATCGCGGGATGGTACAAGATCGCATCGGTAGCGACTGGGGCGGCAACACTCTCAGCAGCGGCAGGTGCGGCGGAACTGAAGACTGGCGGACTCACCACGGTAGCGGGATGCTCCACAGTCGCCTCTCCCACAGACGCTACGTGGGCCATTGATTACAGCCAACAGGACGCGGCCCAATTCACCTATACGGACCTTCATGGCAACGGAGCGACGTTCGATCTAACGAGCGCGGCTAAGCCGTTCACGGTGGCGATGGTGGGGAACTTCCTCAGAGTCACCGGTGGAACGGGCTTCGTGGCAGGCATTTACTACATCACGACGGTTGTGGCAGGGACGGCGACGTTCGGCCCAGGCCAGCCCCATACAGGCGCAGGGGATGATGCGGACGGTACGGGCGGCATGGGCGGGGCCTTAGCAACAGACGGCATGGCTGGCTCTGAGATGATCGCGGGCAATAAGCTCTGGATTAAGTACAACGCCACTCCGATCATTAACACCAGCGCCAGCAGCAACGTCGCGGCAGGTAGGTTCACTACACCTGGAAGTGCCAGTGTGTCAAACCCCGTGACTATACGAGGCTACGACACCGTGAGAGGGGATCAGACAGCCAATCGCCCAACGCTTCAATGCGGCGTGAACATGGGCAACACGGCAAGGATTACTACAACTGGCATAGGCAGCGCGTTCATGTATCTTGCCAACCTGATTATCGACTGCAACCGGGCTAACTTCACAGGTTCAGGTGGGGTTACGTTTTCGGCGGCAAGCAGCGTTGTCAGACGTGTCAAGGTCATGGGGGCCAACAGCACAGGCGGACCATTTACATTCAACGCCGCAAACAACGACGTAATCGACTGTGAGATTACGGATAGCACCGTAGCGGTAGCGATTGGGGCACAGGGTGGCATTCGGTTCCTTGGATGCTACGTCCACGACAACACAGCAGCCGGGTTCACGATCTCGACCGGAACGGCGAATTGGGATCACTGCATCATTGACACCAATGGAGCGGCGGGCATCTCGTCCACAGGCGCGGGTTTTGTCAACGTTATGAACTGCTCAATCTACGGTAACACGGGCGCGGGGATCGACTTCACGGCCCAACCCAACCGGGGCGACATCATCAACACCGCGTTAGAGGCCAATGGCGATCACGGAATCAAGATGGCGGCGGCGTACTCAAGCGTCAGAACTATCAACTGCGCGTTCTTCAACAACACCACAGCCAAGTACACCGGCATCACCACGGTCCTTCCTTATGGGCATCTGAGTGGCTACAACGTGGTTGGGGAGGTGATCCCAACAGCTTCGCCTTTCAACAACGCGGCGAGTGCAAACTTCCAGCTAAACTCGGGCGCAGGTGTGTTGCTCACCGCTACGGGATTCCCCCCAGCGTTCCCAGGTCTCTCTACCCCGACGAACTACCAGGACATCGGCGCTTACGGCTCTCAGGGCGTAAGCGGTGGAACGCCGTTCGGCGCGGAGTTCATCAGAACATGATAAACACATGCCTTCTCGTTCTATCTCTTCCCTCGGTGATCCCGGTCACGCAGACCATTCACCTGACGACCTCGCTGGACATCAAGCATTCGGTCTATAAATGGGCCTCTGCGGTCCCTGGCGACGTGTTCGAGCTTGGTCCTGGTGTCAAGCTCACCAGCAGCACTGGGGACGGCGTAATCGACGGCGCAGGGCTCGCGCGGGGTGTTGTGACGAGCACCGGGACCACCAACGTCCGAATCGCGGGCCTGACGTTCCAGGACTGCCGCAGGATGTTCGGTGATTGGCCAGTCGCGATCACGCTGTTGGGTGGTGACCGGCCTTCCCAATCGGGCGGGCGCAACATTATCGACAACTGCGTGTTCATCGAGTCAGGGCGTGTGGAGGTCGGGGGCTACGGGCACTTCGTCAAGAACAGCACGTTCTGGCGCTCGCCCGATACGGCTGTCCACGAGGGCGTGTACCCTCTGGCCTGGGACAAGTTCAGCGAGAACGGCTGCTCGAACTGCACGTTCCAGAATCTGACGTTCGTGCAGTGTGCGTACAAGCAACTCCCCAACTGGGACGGCGGGGTCATGTACGCGGGCCGGTCGTTCGCATCGAGGAACAAGGTCCAGCACGTCAGCTTCTACTCCAACAACGGAGTCTGCTTTTACCGGGACGACGCCTACAGTTGGACGGACCTCGACCGGCTATTTGGGCTTGGGAACTTCGGGATGCTGCTCAAGATCGGCGGCGGGCAGTACAACACGCTTCAAAGGGTCATCGACGTGGATTCGGCTCAGGCTTCGGTGTGGGACGACCGCGCGAACAAGCAGAACGGCACGAACGGCACCCACGCGGGGGCCTACAGGAACGGCGCTTGGCATGACTTCTCGCACGGCGGGCCGTGGAACCACGGCGGGCTAAGCGGCATCTCGGGTCCGGGGAACACGTCGATGTACGGCAAGCTCACCGCTGAGCTTCGGGCCGTCATGTCGCCGGAGGCTTTGAACTGGCGCACGGCACTTGGCCCGCGTTACCTCAAGTTCTTCTCAGAGGAAGCCACCTTCGCGACTTCGGGCTCCATCGAGTACCGCAGGGAAGGCGTGACGCCGCCGATTCAGAACGGCTACGGACAACCCCTTAACCATCCCGGCGTGACGATTCAATCCGCGTTGCCGATGTAAGGAGCGCCCTGCTCTTCAACTGCTCGACAACCAACTTGGCGGATGTTTGCGCCGTCCACTTCATGCGATCCTCGTACATGCGGCAGCGTGCGCCCCATTCGGTGTGAAATGAAAACTCATCCCTTCTTGGGGCGGGGGGTTGCGCAATCAGCGCCTGGTGGATAGCGGCCTCCAGAATCTCGCGGGCGTTGTTTTCAAACATCCAATCCTCGTAGTCCATCACTCAACTCCTAACAAAGGTCATGCCGACTCGGGCGATCCCCAGGCTCCGCAGGCGAAGCCAGAGAATCTCCTGCGTTGCCACAAGCCTTGCTGGACGCGGGCCTGGCGGTAGGGCGGGTTCCAACACATCAAAAGCCCGCACCCCCGGCGTCGGTATCCAATATGGATAGGTACTGCTCATCCCAAAAGACAAAGGCCGCAACGATATCCAGTGCTTCGACGTAGCCCCTCCAATAGTCTCCCTGCTTGTCGTTCGTTCGTTGCGTCTCATGATGAAGAAACTTCTCCAGATGGGCAAGAATGGCTATGGCATCTTGCGCGACCGCTCGATGGAGTGCAACAGGCGGTAATCTCATTTCCCACACGCTCCACAAAATCCCTCGTCGCTATATACCGGCGTTCCGCAGTGGGAGCATTTGCCGATGGGTTGTGGATCATCGTCGGACGATTCGACATTGTTTCGACGCAACTGGTCAATGTCAGCCCAGATAATACGCTGAAGTGTGGATCGCAGTTCCGGCAAGACCGGAAGTGAGACGGTCCGCTGTCCATCGTACTTTTGAACGACGAGATCACCACTCGCAAGAAAGTTCGCGAGCGCTTCGAGTTTTTGGCTTACAGTTTTCATGGATGCTCCTTCAGATAACGGCGATAAAACAGTGCGGGGTGAGCGGGCGGCAGGTCATAGCCCACACCACCTCTTAGCGTCTGCGACCGCTTTTTTGCGGCCCGGGTAGATCATGGGCTTCCATGCAAGTATCCCGCCGTCGCGCAATTCAGTCCAGCGGTTGAGTATCCAGCCGTCCTTGATCCGCGACACGCTGGCGCAGTCTGTTCCGACGCGGATCATGCCCTCGGGCGGTGGGGTTTGGCGGTAGGTGATCCTCATACGTCCTCCGGGGTGGGCGGGGTGGGGAGGGGAGCGAGCCCAACCAGTAACGCCACGACTTCGGCCTCACTCAAATCCCTGGATGCATAGCCACACCCAGCGATTCTTCTATCGCGGGTGAAAATATGTATGCCGCCATCGTCGTGCTGCTCGATCTCGGCGTGCAACGGCCCGTCGTCAAAGAACAACTCAACGCTCATCATAGTTCCTCCGGGGTGGGCGGGGTGGGGATTAGTTTTTGCCAGCACTCGGGACACAAGTCTTTTCCTTTGGCCCGTCGCCACCCCTTATGCCTGGCCTGTTCTCTCAGAAACTCACGGCGGCATCTATCGGTAAACGTTTCTGCCCCAATTGTCCCGCACCCATCGCAATACAACTCTTTGGTTACGTGGATCACCCTGTCTTCCCCTCCTGCTCAACGGCCCACTCCAGGGCGGCGGTGAGGGAGTCGTGGTTCTTGCCCGGTCGCTTCTTGCTGATGTGCCGCAAGCGGACCCTGCCGTTCGGGGAAAGCGTTACCCAGTAGAACATCCCCAGCAGCCGATCCTGGATGGCCTGGTCTCGGGCATCGCACCAAGAGTATTCGCATCCGTCCCAACGGTTTTCGCCCTTCTTTCTAAGTTCCAAGGCCTCCAACGTCGCCCCAACGGGCGCATTATCCGCCCTTATTCTTCCGGTATTGTCTGTGTTGTTCATTTCGTCTATCCCTATGGCGTTGTTCAAATTTGCGGCCTCTCGCCCTTCGGCAAGTCTTACACCCTCGGCTTCCGTCTTTCTCTACGAAGTCATAAACATGACCATGCAAACACGTGTCTATTTGCTGGCAAGGAAACCGACGCTTGGATGCAGCATCTCGCATATTATCTGCATGAGTCCCTAGAAATAAATGGCGCGGGTTAACGCAACGAGGGCTGTCACATTTATGCAAGACACACAAGTTGTCAGGGATTGGTCCATGTACGATTTCCCACATGATTCGGTGGGCTCCAAGTGTACGCGAATGTCCCTTCGCTGGCAAAGAAAATCCACCATAGCCTTGATCGCTAAGGGCACCAATCCAATGCCAACACCCCTGCATCGGTAACACGCGATTCCAAAACTTTCTGTAATCTATCGCCTTTGCTGCGGTTAGGCGGTCGGTCATGGGGACACCTGCTCGGTGACGGCCGTGGCGAGTGTGAAATCCGCGAGTGCCGCCGGCACTGCATCAATAACTACTTTGAGATACTCGCGTAGGTCGTTCGTGACTCTTGTTCCACCGTCACCAGTCATCCACTTCAGTGTCTGTCCGTTGCAGACAAGCCCCATCTGAGAAGCGCACAGAAGCGCCCAAGTGCGGTCGATCTTGCTTTCACATAGGTCCTTGTAAAGCACCCAAATGCTCGGGCCGTAGAGCCCTTCCGAGTCAAGCTGGATAAGCGGGAGAAACCCCATCTTCCCCCACGATGGGCAAATCGTGGGCGCTTTCTTTACCATTCGCACGCATACGTCCATCGCTCCAGGGTGGCCGTCCACTAAGGCGCACACCGCCTCTATGACACTCATGTTTAATGTAATCCGATTGCTCATCTCTTTCCTCCTGTGGCCCTGACAGCCGGTAGCCGGTCGCCAAACAGCGTCTTTTCCCTCTGCTTCTCTCGGGCCAGTTCGTCGATCATGTTCTGGTACAGCGAGCGGATCATCTGAGAGTCCGTCAGGGCCTTCTTCACCGGAGCCGTCTTGGCCACCGGGGGCTTGAAGGCCCTGACGGACTGATTATCAATACGCCAAATCATGCCAACCGCAAGGATGAGCAGAGACAGGATAACCGTGACGCCCATCATAACTCGTAAGCGATAATCGTGGTCGCCCTGCTTCTCGATTTGCACCCACCATCCGGGCCACATACCGGGGTCCTCGTATTCCACACGATCACAGTGGCGACATGAGCGATGCATCACGTCCTCGATGCGTTCAAACTCCCAATCACACCACCCGAAGTAGCAGCGAACCTTCCGCCACCAATCAACCTTCCTTGCCATCGGGGGCCTCCTTCGCGCCATACTTGATTTCGAGTTCAGCGGCAAGAACTGGGTAATCCTCTTGACAGGCGCGGGCATAGGCCAGGATTGCAGGGATCGCAAACGGGTCGTGCGTCAGGTCGAGTACGAAGTAATCGCACTTCTCGTGTTTGTCGCCGGGAAAGTCGCGTCCATCCGTTCGCTTGACGTTGAACTTGTTGTAGAGTCCGAGGGTCTTCTTGTCCATCACTTGACCTCCGTTGGGGTTTCGGGCAGGGGCTCAGCGCCCATCTCCTTCAGCTTGGCGTCCAGGGCGGCTTGAGCCTTCTTCTTCGTCGGCTGCATACCATAGGGCAGGATATTAGGCATCTTTTCCAACTCCCACCACCAGCCGTTCGATTGCTTCACAAGCCGCGTCTCAATCTCAATCGTCACCCGGTACTTCAACTCCCCACCTCCTCGGGCTGTGCGCTCCGAACGTCCATGAGTCCCAAATCCACGAGCGCCCGCCCGACCATTGCGCCAAGCTGGATAAGCTCTTTTTTCATTCGACGCTTGTGCTCGACCGGATCGCCCTTGTTAGCCTTGACCTCTTCCCAAAACTCCTCCAACTCCTCCAGGATCACAGAATAGGCTTCATGGGCTGACGCCATGTCGCCCCACAGGGACCGGGCACGGCTCAACTCGTTACGGATCGCCTCAAGAGCGATTTCTTCTGTGGTCATCATAGGTTCGTTCATAGTTCCTCCAAGACGTTTGCAGGGGCCAACCAGAAGCCCACGCGCCACAGCAGGCGCTTCATGCCTTTTCGCCGGTACAGGTTTGACCTGTCGAATACGGGTAACCGGTACCGGTCCCTAAAGCCCTCGTAGAGCGCGGTGGCGCACCACCAGGGCACCTTTTCACCGCAGTAGTCGTACCGTTGCTTCACCCTCCCACCTCCTCGCCCTGTGCCTGGAATGCGGCAAGGGCGGCGGCGAACGTATACACCGGCTCCTTTGCCACGTCGTTCCACTCCTCGCCTCCAGGATTCAATTCGTCAATGGCGTTGAGGACCCGCTTGCCCGCCTCCGCCAACTTCTCAGCCTGCTCTAACCGGGCGTTCTTGGCACGGATGATGTCGGGGGCGTGGTTGCGGAGGTGGACGATGAAATCCATGTTGGGCACCACATGGGTGTCAATCTGGCGATTGTGCCGACCATGATAGACAACAACCTCATTACCAATCGCAATTACCTGCGAATACGGGTGAGGATTCCCGTCTCTTTTCCACGGCCCTGCCGTGCTCGCCTTCTCCTCCAACTCAAACAGCAGCGTCTCATTTGGGTCCATCTATCTCACCTCCAGGGCGGCGCGGAGCTTCTTGATGTTGGCTGGACCATCTCCGCTGTAGGGGTCGAAGCCAAGATTGCACAACAGGTTATGGGCACGCTCGCAGACTTCGTTCGTGGACTCACCCGGCTCCCATCCCTTGCGCCATGCGGTGTCATATAGGTCCACGAGCATCAGGATGAGCGTGTCGTTCTCATTAAGTAGCCGCATGACGTGTTCGATCACGTCGTCCTTAGTCCGGTTGCGGAGATACCGCCGGTCGATGGTCGATTCAATGGTCACTCTGCTCATAGCCGATCCTTGATAGCTCGGTAAGCATCAAAGCAGGCTTCTTGGCTTGCCATCTCGCGCTCGTGCCCGCCCGATACGACCCCATAAGTATCGAGGTGCTTGAAGAACACCTCCAGCGCCTCCCGGAGCGCCTTCTCGCGGGCGGTGGGCGACATTACGATGGGCGCAGGCCCCACATGGAGTTTCACCCATTGCACGTCGGGAGCATCCAGCGTTTGCAAGAACTGCATCATGCCAAGCCTGATGCTCTCGAATTTCGCCTTCGTGTAGGCCAGTTCGTCCTGGGCCTTTTCGTAGCCAGCAGAGAACCCTTCATCGTACGCCGTCGTTCCCATCACTCTTCCTCCTCCATCTGGTTCAGCGCATCCACGATGGCGTCTCGCGCACGTTCCAACCCGGCTTCGTCCAGGTCGGTGTCGCCGGGGTAGCGGAACAGAATGCAACACCAATTATTGCCTTTGCGTTCACCGTCGTAAAGGAGTGTGCCTTCCCGCCGCCAACGCGGTTTCTTTGGCACCAGGGGGGCTTGACCCAGCATGGTCAGGATGGGGTTCAGTGCTTCGTAGATGTCCTTGGGTATTTCGATCTTGACTGTCGATTTGCTCATGGTGTTTGGTCCTTTTTTCCTCGCTTGCCTCAATTCGTTAGGGAACTGGCAGTCGTGTACACTTTTAAGCGGACTCAGCCTCGCTGGTTACCGTACCAGTTCCCTTTGGGATCGGCCCAGGATTGTTGACATCCCGTGCGTCGATTTTGGAGGCCGCAACGAGTGCTCATACCCTTCAAAGTGCCGGAGGCATCTTTCCCGATCCCTGTCTTCCCCAGTCTCGCTCGCCTTGCGGCCTGCGTTGCGGGTGACTTCCTATTAAAGACGATTCAGCAAGAAAATGTCAATACCCCTTGACACAATCCGCAAAAATGAGGTTTCATAGGCTATGCGAACGTTTCCAGACAGGCGGCGAGGCCGACCAACGAAGTCAGACAAGCGCGAGCGGGCGCTCTCCCTTGCGGCGGAGATTGACGAACAATCCGGCGAGGCGAAGTTCACGCTCCAGCAAATCGCAATCTTTGTGGGTGCGTCTCATTCGTCCGTAAGAAATTGGATCGCACAGGCTCAAGGTGAGTCAACGGAGGAGTGATGAGAAGCAAGAAGTGGCAACGGTCTACCCGCGAACGATGCTGGCGGCGTCACGGGCAAGGGCAACGCGGCGGAACACCAGTAGCGCAAGTTCACGGTCATAGCGCAGGGTTCGAGGAGAAGTTCGCCAAGCGCAACAACCTTATCCTACGAGAGCGCAAGCGCGACCGCGAGCAAAACGCGACCTGGCGTGGATCGGGAGGGTAATCTGATGGACAAGAAACAGATTCAAGCTGAGATCGAGGCGTGTCGGGAGAAGCTGGCAGAACTGCAAGCCAAACTCGATGAGCCGGAGAAGCCTGAGTTCAGGCATGGGGATGTGGTCATTGATGAGGGCTACGTTTACCTCGTTATCGACCACCCTAAATGCACACCCGAATATGGGGAGAAGCCGTTTTTGCTACGCGGAAACCACTGCTGGGGAAGCGGTCCACTTTCATCAAGCCTATGGAGCAAGCCCCTCTGGAATCTCTTTGACTCCCTCCTCCCCCCGGACATCAAGGCCGCGTGCCAGAAAGTCGCCAAGGGCGAACTCGTGAGCCGCTCAGAAATGCTCAAGATGTTGAAGCAATATGGGGTGACGAAATGACTGAGGAGCAGATATTCAACTTGCCATCCAGAAGTGTAGTGGCACTCGAAATGGAGCAGTCTCTTTGTGAGATTAGCTCCCTTCGGGCTACGAAGCGAGGGGACCGCCAGAAGTCGTCACGACCCGACCGAACGAAGGAGGAAACATGTACGACCAAGACGCCATGAAGGAGTGTGGGGTTAAGCATCTCCACGCCATGAAGCTCGCCAAGTACAACTACGATCAGATTCAGGTGGAGTACGACGCGGCCTCTCTGAACGCGGCGGCGGCTACCATCCTGATCGACTTGCAGAAGGGCACCGCGCCCCCACCCAAGCGTTCCGGTGGCTACGGTGGTGGGCAACGACCGCAGGCAGGCGGAGGCGGGAAGCAATGCCCGAACTGCGGTGGCCCAATGTGGGATAACCGGCAGTCCAAGCGAAGCCCGAAGCAACCGGACTACAAGTGCAAGGACCGGAACTGTGACGGCGCTATCTGGCCTCCACGTCCGCGCGAGGACGGCCCCACGCATGACGACCAGTATCGTGACGATTCAGGAGACCCTGAAGGCGACTATGGATATTGAGCGCATGAAGCGGCGGTCCGCGATGGCGCAAACGGCTACCGAGTGCGCGACCCAAATGGCGATCAGCGCCGCCGAGCAGACCGACAAGACCGTGGACATCAACATCCTTTGTATGTGGGCCGGTGACCTGATGGCCCTCATGCTTGACCTGGAGGTAACGGAACGCCTTGAGCCCAAACATGGTGGAAGTGACCCGGCGCATTCGGTGGGACGGGAGATTTGAAGGCAAGAGCTACTATTCCACTCCCTCATGGACGACGCGGGGCGTGGAGTACACCCTTACCGTCAACTGGGAGACGGGTGCCGTGAAGTGCTCTTGCATGGACGCCTCCTGCCGCAAGAAAGTGGCCTATGCGCTGGACGATCAAGGGCAGGGGGGATGCAAGCATATCCGCGCCCTATGCTGTCTGATGGGAGAGGCGCTAAAGCGAGAGAGGGAGATAGCTACATGACCAAGAAACCCGACACCGTAACCGATACACCGGAGAAGGAACTGGCTCGTCTGGAAAAGGCGGTGCGCGAGATCGTTGACAACGCCCAACTATGGTTTGGGCCCTGGGACGAAAGCTCCTACGTGATCGGCGCTAAGGGCCATGAAGGACCCATCGGCAGGACGTTCAGCGTGCAGGCATACAGGGCCATCGAGAGATGCTTCACGAAGGCGGGCAGGAGGATATGAGATGAGTAAAGTTCTTATCACAGGTGATTATAAGGCCATCGCATCCGAAAGCCCGCGCTATGGATGGATCGCCGTCTTTCATGATGGCGACTTTCGCAAGCGTGTCTCCAAGTATCCCTGGACAACGTGTGTTCGCGTTCGGCTTGCCAACTGGAAGCGATGGCAAAGCGCCCCGTATATAGCAGGTGCGCCTGTAAAAGACGGACTTCAGCTTCACACATTCAACCACTACAAGTTCATCTATGAGTGGTTTGAATCAGAGGAACGAGCAACGCGAGTCGTGAAAGCCGCACTTGCCAAGACTACGGACTGCCATTACGACTACATGGACAGCCCCCTCAATAACGACTTCAAGGGTAAGCCGTATTATGCCGAGGTGTCTATCGCTCGCGCTCAGATAGTGTACGGAGAGCGCGTAGGAATTGACTCACTTAAATCCATCAAGGACACTCGGCTTCACCTGCCATCAAACAAAATGGAGGTGGCGCTTCGGAAAATGCTGGGGCGCGGCAATGAGTTAAGCGATGAGGACAACGAATGGATGAACGCGCCAATGGGAGTACCGAAATGACAGCCCTCCAACTATCCCACTACCGAGGCCCCATGTACTTCTGCGTCCACCGAGAAGATGGATGGGAGTTATTGAAGGTCATCAAGGGCCACGGGAAGCCCTACCACCTGTACCGGCACGGGAAGCTCGTGCAGAAGTGCCGGGACGCCACGGAAGCCAAAGCGAGGATGAGACAATGAACCAACAATCCTTAGTCCCAGCAACCTGCACCTGCCACAAGTGGACCTGGCCCAACAAGCAGGGCGTCCGCTTCTGTAAGCGGTGTGGGATGATCTCCCCGCCGCAGAAAGCCCCCATAGAGGCCCCTACAATCGACGCACGGGCGAAGTGGGGTGATTCGTGACCCGGAAGACGCCTCTCAAGCGAACGGCCCTCAAACGCAAGCCTGCAAAGCCGAGAGCGATCCGCAAGAACGGCAAGCCGCCGACGCGCAAAACGGTGAGCGCCATCCGCAAGGCTGAAGGCCAGCGGCCTCTGCGCCGACCCGAGCTTATCAAGATGCTCGACGTGGAGTGGTCCCGTTGCATCCGCGAACGTGACGAGTACATCTGCCAAATCACCGGCAAATACTGTGAGCCTGGATGCCAACCGGGGCAAGGCAACGCGGCACATCTGATCGGCAAGGGGCAAGCGCCATTCCACCTGAAGTACGATCTTCGGAACGGCCTTTGGATGGAGTGGCAGCTTCACATGGAGTTCGATGGACTGCTGGCAGGCAAGCGCCGACCGGCGCGGCAATCCCTGGTGTGGGGATGGCTGGCGCGGAACCGACCGGAAGACTTCGCCTACCTAACGGGATCGCCCTGGAAGGCCAATATCGCTAACGTGCCGATCCACGAACTGCGTGAGAAGTTGGAAGAATTACGGGCGTGGCCCACCCCTAAAGAGGAAGGTGAGAAGTGAGGGGATTTGATGGCTTCGCCTTCGACGCTTGGGGATCGCCAAACGTCGGCGCGACCCTACCGAAAGTCAGGGGATTGTGATACAATGAAGATGCTTGCACAGGACGTTGGGTGGTGGTAACAGCCCTGCGAAGGGCTCGGGTACAGGCCACTCAGCCTGTGCAAGCGCCCGGAGTCCTTCGCAGGGCTTTCGGCTTTTAGGAGTCATGGATGGCTAAACGCGCCGTACTAACGCATTCAAAATTCAAGAAGCTCTGTCGGAAGCTCGGCCTTCCTGAATACGCAGTTTTGGGTGTGCTCGAAGCGATCTGGCACATGACGGCAAGGGAAGCGCCCTGCGGAGACATCGGAAAACTCAGCAATGAAGACATCGCGGCGACGATTGGATGGGACCGCGATGACGACGAATTGATAGAAGCTCTGATTTCTTGTCGGTGGATCGACACTCATCCGACACACCGGCTCATCATTCACGACTGGAAAGACCACGCTGATGACGCAACAAAGAAGCTCATTGTCCGTACAAAACTGGAGTTTTGCGTTCAATGTCCAGAAATGTCGGGACATATCCCGACAGATGGCGCAAAAATCTGCCTACCTAGCCATAGCCATAGCCATAGCCTAGCCTTGCCAGAGCCAGTACCAGAGCCACAGCCTAAGCCTTCCCGGAAGGGAAAGACTACAATTGCTAGCGCAATTGGAGACGCGGACAAGCCGCGTCCTCCAGATGCCTCGGAACCGTTCGCTTCGATTGAACGGACTTTTCGGATCATTGCCCAAAGGCTTGAATGCCCGGAGCCATCCCCTCCCGAAGTCAGGCGGCATTTACGGGAGAGCAGTCCCGCTCGGCGGTGTATCGAAACGCTAGGCGTGGAGCAATCCGCCGACTTGTATTGCTGGGTGGCGAAGCACATCCCCCGGTCGATGCCCTGGAGCGCAATCTGGGAGCAACACCCGGCGCTCCTGCACCAGATGAAGAACGGCGTGGAGTCATTGAACGGCAAGCGCCCCTACGATCCCAAGGCGGAATTGAACCGCCTGAACACACTCATGGAGGAAGAGAATGCTCAATCAGCCCTTAGTTGAAGCCATCAAGGAAACATTAGCGTTGATGATGCTCCAAGCGGATTCCCCGCCCGCGCTTACCCCTGACCTGGTGCGTTTTTGGGCGGCGGTCCTGGAGCACGAAACCATCACCCCTGACCAACTCAAGGAAGCGGCGCTCACCCATGCCGCTCGGCAAAAGTGGTTCCCGCGTCCCGCCGACATCATTGCGATTGTCAAGGGTGACGCGGGGGAGAAGTTCGAGGCGAAGTCAACGCTTGCGTGGGAGCGGGTGCGGTCGGCGTTGCGCGGCCCGATGGGATCGTTGTACCTGTGCGATGTTGAAGGTGACGGCGCGGCACTTTGGGCGGCTTCTCGGATCGGACTTCAGGAATTGTCCGACATGACAAGTGAGACGCGTCCCATGAAGGCAGCAGAGTTTAGGCGGCTGTATCGCGTAGCACTGGAGCAAGGTTATGCCGTGGTTCACATTCCAGGTGCATTCGAGCGGCAGAACCGGGGCCGGGTCGAGGTTCTTAGGCCGTGCCATGTTGGGCGGCCTGACCTGACGGCTATCCCGTATCAACCCGAAGCCCTTGAGGAACCAGAATTGAAGGCCATAGGAGCCATCTCGTGAACAAAGAACCCAAATTTGTCAAGTTTTCGTATGACGTGATCACTGGCGATCATCGAGGCCATATTGACAACTTAACCGGTGCTCAGAAGCATCAGGCCGCGCTCCATCTGTACAAGTACGGGAGCAAGAACCACCCGTATCGAAAGCCGGCGCTCGACCTGATGAAGCGGCTGGACGAAGTGCTATGGGAGAAGGCCCTGCACCACTGGCCCGAACCCGCACCAAGGGTGGATAGCGCGGAGCTTGCGGCGTTCCGCGAGAAGATTTTAGGAGCAGCGCCGTACAACCCGGCCTTGGATTATTGACCCCAGAGGATGTGACATGACGTTAAGCGAGAGGGTGTTAGACCGAGTGTGGAGAGGGAACGTCTTAGCCATTCGAGGGGCGGCGATCCAGCGCATGAAAAGCCGAGAATGGGGGGAGGACATCACCCAGGACACGTACCTGCGGGTTTGGCAATGGCTTCCCAAGATGAGGGAGCCAAGCGAGGCGGTTCTGGTGACGGTTTGCTACCGGACGATGGCGAGGCTTTGCGTGGACGCTTGGCGCGGAAAGCGGGGGAAGGAATACCGCATGGGCAGGATGGAGCCGCATGGTACGGGCGACGGCGGGGTTGGGGACTATCTGAGCAACCGCGAGATGGGCGTTTTCGACGGTCAACTTTACGCCGACGCCAATGACGATGTTCTCGGGGTGGAAGTCGAGGCGATGTTGGGGCAGCTTAAACCTGAGTACCGGGACGTGGTGCGTTTGGCGCGGCTTGACGAATATGAGAACAACGACGGCGCGGCGATGCTTGGCCTCACGGTGCCCGCGTACAAGGCTCGACTTCGCCGTGGATTGGCGCAGCTTCGGAGGTTGAACGATGGCCTATAAGAAGAAAACCGACCGTGAATACAAAAAGCTCTTGGATGCCATCGCGCTCCCAGAACGGGAAGTGACGGCAATTACAATTGCCTCTCGTGAGAAGTTATGGGACCTCTACTACGAGCAGAAGAAGCGTAGAGGGCGAAGCCCAGATGCACGTCCGGTCCTTCCGCCTGACGGCGTACCGACGTATGAAAACGGTCACGATCCCAAGAACATAGCATCAGGCAAAGTAGGAGCAGTCCGCAGAACGTTGGCAGACCTAGAGGCAAGAAGATGAGAGATTTAACCGAATCTGAACGCAAGGTGATTGATGGCTTGAAGCGGCTCGCAAAACGTTGGCCCAAATCGCTAAAGTTGTATAGCGCATCGGGCTCGTTAGAGGTTGTCGTAAACTACCCAGATAGAGAGATCAGGCCCGAGGATGTTGTAACTACGATTTATGGCATCCCCAACGATGGAGGCGACTGGTGAGCCGCCCGCGAATACTTGACCTGTGTTGCTCGGCAGGCGGGGCAGCGGAGGGCTATCATCGAGCAGGTTTCGAGGTTGTGGGTGTGGATAATAAACCCCAACCACGCTATCCGTTCCCATTCGTCAAGATGGATGTCATTGGAGTTCTAGAGGGCATGGTATACGGGGGCGGCATTGTTGCTAGCGACACCATGTGGTACGGGCCGGGTAGCTTTGATGCAATTCATGTTAGTCCACCCTGCCAGAAATTCAGCGCCATGACGAAACGGTGGATTGGCAGAAGTGGAGATCACCCCGACCTTATAACGCCAATTCGTGATTACTTGATACTCACAGGTCTTCCCTACATCATGGAGAATGTTGTCGGTGCGCGTGAATGGCTTAGGAGTCCGATCATGCTTTGCGGGACGATGTTCGGACTGGAGACTCCGCAGGGCAACCAACTATGGCGGCACCGGCTATTCGAGATGCCGTGGTTTGACGGGGAGGTTCCATTGTGCAACCACAACACGGCGTCGGCTATTGGCGTTCATGGTGGGGGCCAGCATCCCAATCGAAGGCGCACAATAGGCGTCTACGGAAGCACCGGCGGATCACCCAAGCGTGACGGCATCGAGTTCTTCGGCATCAAGGCCAGGAGGCAGGTCATGGGGATCGATTGGATGACCGGGAAGGAATTGAATCAGGCTATTCCGCCTGCTTACACCGAATGGATCGGAAGACGTTTGTTGGCAGACCTGGAGGTAAGGAAGTGAGCACAGGAGAACGAACATGAGATTAGGAACCATCGAGGGTGAGCAGCCCCAGACCATTAAGGGCGAGCGGTTGACGCAACGCCAGAAGATCGAAGTTGCGGCCCGGAAAGCCGTCGCGGACACGATCCGCTTGTGCAACGAGAAAATTTACAAGCGTCCCGTCGAGACGATACTGAACGAGTCGGTGGAGGCGACGACTTCAACTTACGAGCGTCTCAGGGACCGATACGACGGCGAGTTGACATCTTGGAAGCATGAGGAGCAAGCAGGCAGGAATCCCGGCCCGCGCCCAACAGCCCCGCGCGACGAACGGTTCGCTTATGACGCGGCTCGCAGGGCGGTGGAGCTTTTGAAGGCCGGATACCCTGACGTACCTGCTGGCGATTTGGATTGTTTCTTGAGGTAGGATAGGATTTGAACCAAACGGAAACACAGAACCTCGCTTGAATCCATCGGGACCGGTCCCCTCGCCGGTCCCCCTCCTTTAGGTGAACCATGAGAAGCCCCGTAAAATGGCTGGACAACGAGGAATACGCGGTGGCTTCGATCCAAGAGAAGGCTTTAGCATGGGCTGATCACTTCGCCGGGAAGAAGGTCCGCGAGACCGGAATCAACCGTGGCTTCTGGGTTGAGAAGTTCCTCGCCAGCGTCGGGCTTGGCCCCGGTTACGCTTGGTGCGCGGCCTTCAGTTCGTACTGCATCCGTCAGGCTGGAAGTTCGGCAGGCCCAGGGAAGGGCCGCGCGGCTGTCAGGAATTGGGCGTCGTGGAGCAAGGCGTCGGCTCGAACCCACGTAGTCCCCAAGCGTGGCGATTTAGTGTACACTTTGAACGCGAACGGAACGGGCCACATCGAGTTCGTGACGGGCGTATTCAAGGACGGCACTATCGGCACCATCGGCGGGAACACGAACATGGCGAACTCACGGGAAGGCGACGGCGTGTACAAGAAGCGCCGGACCATCTCAGACCACATGATGTTCATCAGGTGGTGGGACTAGTGCTGACGCCGCCGGAGGGGATGTGACTATCGCCCAAACCTACTTCGAGTGGTCACCCATCGTGAACACAGGCGTCGTGATCGCGGCGCTCGCGATGATGGGGAAGGGCGTGAGCCAGTGGACCCGGATCGAAGATGCCCTGAAGACCGGCAGTAGCCGCATGGACCGGATCGAGGGCGACATTTCGGGCATTCGCAGTGACACCAAACAACTCCCCGCGCTCGTCGCTCGGGTTGAGAACCTGGAGCGTGCCGTTGGAAGACTGGAGACCAAAACGAAGTGATGAAGGTTCTACCGCGTTCCGGGTGCTTCTTATTTTTGACACGCTGGCGATCATCTACATTTTGGCAACTGGACTATTCGGCCTTGCCGGGGCGTTGCAGGCTAAGGCTGAATCAGAAAGGGACCTGGCACATGCTATCACCCGCTTAGCCGACCAACAGGAGCAAATCTATGGCACAAACCCCTCTCCAGACCGCAATCAACCGGCTTCGGGCCACGATTGAGCGCGGTGAAGCGATCATCGCGGCGAAGCAAGTCGTGGTCGCTCAATTGATCGCGATGCTAAACCTGCCATTCGTGCCGACGACGACCGATTGGGACCAAGCGCAGAGCTACTACGATTCTGTCATCGATACGCTCGACTTCGACACGCTGCACGGCTGGGGCGAGGAGTTAGCGCCCTGGGGATGAGAATCCTGCCCACGTCGAAAGACGGTTGGATCATCTTCTACATCGCGGCGATCGCGCTGTTTGTGATTGCGGTTTGGGCGTTCACCGGCAACGAGCCGCCTGAGAGGCTTCTGGCGTTCGCGGGCGCGGTTGAAATGGCGTTCTTCGCGGTTCTCAGGAATGTTCCTCAGCCGAAGCCTGGTTCGACCACGCAGGTAGACTTGATTTCGACCATAACGACTCCACCGGAGGCCTCATAAATGACACTCGCACCTTGGTTTTGGATCATTTTCGTCATCGCCGTGATCTTTGGCTTTGTCAGTTGGGATCGCTCGACGGGTTGGAGGGGCGCATACCCACTGGTGCTGTTCGTGCTAATCGGCCTGCTGGGATGGGCTGTCTTTGGGCAGCCGGTGAAGTAGGGCCATGACCAACGCCAAGCCACCGGAGCCAGGGCTATGAACGATTACACGGCTTGGCTCGTTGAGTTGAGGTCACCTGGGCAGACCCGGTATTTCGCTCTCGATCGCATGATGGATGTCCACTGGGTAGACGAAGCCGACGACGCGGTTCACTTCGCGCGGCGTGCCGATGCGGAGCGAGTCTCGACTCACATGGAAAACCTAGACATCGCGATTTGTGACCACCAATGGCCCGGAGGGGTGCCGCGAGAGCCTGTGATTCCAGCGCACAAATGGGAGCAACCTTGACCAACAGCCAGGCGCTCACCGTAGCCTTCAGCGGCTTCGGCCTGGGGATCCTGGTGCCGCACTTGTGGCATTGGTACATGCGGCGGGTGGAAGCAAAGATGTATTTCAGGTGGAGAAACTAACTATGAACTTCAGTGAAGCATTGACTCGACTCAAAGCGGGTGCCCGTATGACCCGCGTGGGCTGGAACGGCCCTAATAAGTACATCGAGATGCAAGTCCCGGACGAGCACTCCAAGATGACCTTGCCGTACTTGATCATCCGCACGGCGGAAGGCGATCTTGTGCCGTGGCTGGCGTCTCAAACCGATCTTCTCAAAGAGGATTGGCAACAGGTTGCCTGACATGACAATCACGATTGACCTAACGACAGGCTGGAAGCGCACGGTATCGAGTGTTGCGACCGAAGACGGCTTCCGTCGTGTCACAGTCGGCTCAGACGGCACGAAGATTGAACTGCTGATGACCGAGGAAGACGCCGACCACTTGGCGGGCCAGATGCTCGACAGGGCGACAGGAGGAGACTAACATGGCAAACACAGCAATCAAACTTCAGTGGGCTATCGACAGCCCCGGCGAATTTGACAGGACGGCGGGCGAACCGACCGAGCCTCATGGCACCATTGCGGAGATTGACCCCGCCACTCCCGAGCAAGTAGCGATTGCGGCTCAGATATTCGAGCTTATGAAGCAACTGCCGCTCAAGTCCAGGCTCTTTGGTCACACGGCGGCGCTTGAGATTCGCAAGATGCAGTCAGACGGGCGGGTGTAGAAGCCCATTCTGGTGCCCTGGAAGACACGCACAGCCCCGCAAGGGCTTCATGTGACTTTCCGACACACGGTTTGCCTGAGAGCGGGCAAAAAGAAAGCCCCCAGCAAAGCCGGGGGCATGGTGAGCGGGGTGAGCGTCAGGCTTCGATAAGTTCGGCCTCGGTTGCGGCCTTGGCTTCGAGCGCGAGACGGGACTCCCGAGCTTCGATATCTTCGACTGCGTTGGCGACGGCTTGCCCGATGCTTGCTCCAGTGAGTCGGCCTGGGTGCTCTTGCTTGTTTGCATCCAGAATTGTGTAGCGCCATTTCGGGGCGTTCCACGAGTTTTCGGGCGGGTCAGAGACGTAGAGCCTGACGGTGTATCCACCCCAAGCGATTACCATTGTATCGTTCATTGGACTCCTTGAATCGCAGAGATAATCTGGCGATATTGGTCGGCGCGTTCGAGAACGCTGAGGAATTGGTCGGGGCTTAGATCGGTTATGAACTGAGCCATATGGGGTCGTTCGTCGGCAAGCCGTTGCATGGCAACTTCCGCGCCGTGGCAGGTGCCGACGTTGAGCTTTTGGGACACGAGCCATTCGGCAAGGTCCACCACCGCCATTTGCAGGGGTTCGGGCAGTTCTTGGGTCATGCTCCTTGCTCCTTGAGATAGTCATTGATGGCCTGGATAACCTGCCACCTGACGGATCGGTCAAGTTTCTTGCCGAGTTCCTTGAGCCGGTCTACCAATTCTCCCGGCACGTTTACGGCTTGGTCTGGTTGTGTTTTCATGGTGTTTGTTCCTCGGGTGATACGAACCGCTCATTGGGCGGTATTAGGTTGTAGAGCGTCGGCAGCAATCCATCAGGTCCGCTCAGCATGGTGGGCTGTTGATCCGGTCGGTGCGTTTCGCGGACCCATTCGGCAAGCCACAGGCAGCCTTTTAGGACCCGTGTCGGGACGGTAGCCATAGGTTCGTCGGTCATGGTGTTTGTTCCTTGATTCTCGGCAATTCTCCCGAAAACTCTACTGGCGAAGCCAAGAAAAGGGTATGATTCTCTTAGGTTCCGTAGAACCTGAGTTTTTTGATAGTTTGTAGCCCCGCGCATAGAGAGCAGAGGGCAAGGTGTAGGTAGTAGCCCCGGTCCAGTGTGGATCGGGGCCGTTGGGTGAGGTCATGGCATCCCCCGGTAGGCTGCAAGGGCGGCGTGCATGGCTTTGAGGGCTTCCTCGATTGTATCGCCGTCGAAGTGCATGGGCAGATATTCCGGCTTTTCTTCGTCGGGATAGTCGGCATCCCAAGTGTAGAACTTGTCCAGCCGCGTTGCCGCCGTTGCCAGTGCTTCGGCATGGTTGGCGGCGCACACCAAGAGGCGGCAATTCTCCCGCCGTCGTGCATCGACAGTGGCAATTTCGACTTCAACGCCGAACCCGTCAACGTAGGTGCGGGCGCGAATGCTGGAGCCGTTAAGTTGATATTCCATTTGTGTTCACCTCCAATGGTGAGGGGTCAGGGCAACCTTGGGGTTGCGGGGGTTGGGGGCTAACGCCTTGGTTCTCAGTGTTGCGATCACTCGACCCAGATACCAAAGGTCCGAATTGTTGGTCTGGTAATCGCCAATATTGCCATCAGCGGTCCGAATGCAAAGCCGGTGGGTGTTAGGGGTGCCAAGATGCAACTGGGAGCGCGGCAACTGCCCACCGCACGCACATCCAGAATCATGCGATTCCCCGCCTCCCGTCAGCCAGATGCAATCCTTATGCGGACACCAGGTTGGCCTCACTCTCCGCCCTCCGGGGTGGCGTCAAGGTCGGCGAGTGCGTTCGGCCCTGATAAGTCGGTGTACTGGTAGTCAAGCCGGACATCGTGGTTCCACACGCCGACCCATTCTTTTTGCCACAGGTTACGGGCGGCGATTTCTAGCCCCATAGGGGCGGCAAGCGTCCATCCATCATTGCGGACCTAAATAACGGTTGGCTGTGAGCTTTGGTATTTGGTGTAAGGGATCGCTTTCCCGTCGTCAGAAATCAAAATTCTGCTGATTTTGATTCGCGTCAGCGTTTCGCGTTGTGAATCGTAAGGCATCGTCTTATCCTTCCCCGTCCATAAGCTGCGGGGTAGCGGGTTGAGAGGGGCGGTTAAGCCCCTCGGTGGGTGTCAGGCGGCAATTGGAGCTTGCGCGAGATACGCGCGAAGGTCCGCGAGTTTTTCGAGTTCGTCGGCGTCGTAACATTCCGGGTGTTCATTCACCAGGGGTACACAATACTTGTCGATCCATCTTAGGCAATCCTGGCGATGATCTTCGGATTGCGGTTGGCAATCCTCAGAGAACCCGTACATACAAGCTCCAGGGTCGCTGCCGCTCATAGCCGAACCCCATTGTGCGGCATAAAGCCAAGCCTCATAAGGTGTCATCATGGTCATATCCTCCCCTACCATTCAGTCAGCGTTTGGTAGGTAACGCAGGGTGTCCAGGGTGTTATGGCAAGCGGCACGGGTTAGGTGCCGCAAGGGGTTAGGGGGTCCTTTCGGTTTTCCCGCCACACCACGGACAGGTGCGGGATCGCCGGTAGCGTCGAACCTCGTCAGCGTCTGGCACTTTGATTCCGATAAGCCGGTTCGCCTTTTTGCAGGTTTGTATGGCTTCATCGGTAGTGCGTTGGCATTTTGTACAGGTTTGCATTGTCCATACTCCCAAGCGTCCCGATCCTTCGGGGCCGCTTGCTCTAATCATACGGTAGGACGCGGCAAAAAGCAATACCTTGCAGCAAAAAAGTCCATCTCAGGTTCAAAAAGTATCCTTGGCTACAATGTTTAGCTTATGCTACAATCGGTTCATGGCTTCCGTTGGGAGTGAAACAGCCGGTAGACAGCCGGTACCTCAAAAGCACGGTGGAGCCATCTGGCAAGGCACACCGAACAACATGGCGATACCGTTGGGTCCAGGCCCAGGTAAGCCGAGTAAGGCTCAACAGACTGCGCAGGCACGCCAAGCTGAGGCGTTTGAGGCTGAGGTACACCGCCAAGCTAAGGCACTCGCCAAGTCTGCTATGGCTCAATTCCTGGCAGGTTCGCCGGCAGCGTACAATGCCCTCGCAGATCGCGCTTGGGGCAAACCTGACCAAAAGGTAGAAGTAACCCTATCCAGCGCCCAAACGGTCCAGATATGCGCAAGCATCACGGCGGAACTACTACGTAAGTACGCTCCACAGGCGTTAGAGCGGGGACTTGCAGAGCTTCAAGAGCGCGTGTTCAGCCCTGAAGTGCTCCAAATGGTCCAGCAGCAAGACGGTGGGTATGCGATACCCGTTGAGCCTGAGGCTACTACAGAAGCGTAGGCTTAAACAGGTTCCTTTGAACCTACCGTAGTCATAATGGCTATTATCAGAACGTTAGGCTCAACGTTAGGGACAGCATGATGAGCCCCATGTGCAGGTTCCTTGCCCTCTACGCTCAACGTACAGGTGCCTCTACGTACAGTGGTGGCGTCAGACATGGGCCAGCAGTTTGCGCGTCTGTGCGGACCAAAACGGGTAAAATAGGTTCAATGACCGAGCGTCAGCAGACCAGGACTTACGCGGCGTACCTGCGAACCAATCACTTCGCAACCGTTCGCTTCACGGCCCTTGAGACGGCAAAGTACCGATGTCAAACCTGTGGCAGTCCGTTTGACTTGCGGGTCCATCACAACACATACGAGAACCTGACTTGCGAAGCGCCGGAGGATATGTTCGTAATGTGCGGGTCTTGCCATGCGGACTTTCACAGTGTACGTAGGTTGCATGGGAAGCAACTGGCGGACGTGGACTACCGCGCGTTGCTTGACTTCACCCAAGCGAACCATGAATCTGAGCCTGAGATCGTAGAGGATGAGCCACCTGTCCGCCGCTGTCCCTCTTGTGGTGGCAGGCTCAAGCCTGATGGCAGGGTGTACTGTGGCAAAGCCTGTGAGGGCCGCCTACAGGCTCGCAATGAGCGCGGGTTCTGATGGGCCAGGTTCAAACGCCTCTATCTCGCCTGTGCGTGGCACGTAGGGGCCATAGCGGGCATTTAGGTTCGATTGAGTGTGTTTGAGTCTGAGGCAGGAGGGAGAAGGCATGTCCCCCCTGGGGAGGGGGCGGTCCCCTTCGCGGAACAAGCTCGCGCGCAATTTTGTGAAATTTCCCCGAACACTTGCATATGCGCAAATGCGTTCTGGTAGAATGTGCATATGCAGAAGAACAGGTGCATACGGGTAGGGGATATTGACTGGGCTTCATGGAAGGCAGAGGCCGCGAAGCTCAATTTGAGTGTGGTTGAGCTTATCCGTGCGAAGATGTCTCCCGAGCCGATCACGCGGAACTGCAACCATCCGCCGCATATGCAGGCTGAGGTTGCTGCTGCAAATGCGCAAATGCGAAAACTTCCCAAGGCTCACAAGTGGGACATTCACTTGGCTGCGAAATATTGTACGGTCTGCCGCCAGAGATTTGGGGAGTGTTCTGAGAAGCCTTGTCCTGGGAAGAAGGTTGGGGAGTACGGACCATGAGACTTGAGATTGAGATGCCAGACGAGATGACGAAGATTTGGCAGATGGCTGCGAACGACATGGGGATCGGGCTGTCTGAGTTGGTGGCTGACGTTTTGGCGCGGTCCAACGAGTATGTCCGCCAGTATCTCAAGGGGCCGCGTTTTTGGCCTTCCTCAGATCGAACATCCGTCGGAGACTTGCAGGAGGTCGCCAACGAACTCTTGAAGCCCAAGGTTGTTTCCACAGGTTTGCCGATCATCGCACAGTCTTCGGGAATCCCCGTTACGGACGAGATGAAGGCCCGTGCGATAGCGGCGATCCCGCCCGATCAGAAAGCGATTCTGGATCACCCAAACGTAAAGTTCGCAGACCCGAGTCCTGGTTCTATTGTACCTAAGAGGAAGATGTTAAAGGAGGCGGAATGAGATGAGGTGGTTTTGGAAGATGGTTCACAGATGTCAGGGGTGGCATCCTGGTTTTGAGTGGCCCGAGGAGTTTGAGGCGATCACCACGCGGTTTTGTGGACGGTGCTGGCAACCAGAGTGGAGAGGCGTCAAAGCCAAGGACTTCTATTGCTATCCCGCATCCAAGCCCAAGGGAGGTGGATGATGACGGCTGAAGAATTGGTCTTGAAACTTGCTTCAAACCCACGTCTTACTACAGTGCTATCGCAAGCCGAAATGAGCGAAGTATACGATGTGGCGGCAGACATTCTCGGTCCTGATGCGTTGAATATGCTCGTGTGGAGCAAGTGGCATCACTTGTTCTCTGAGGCCGAAGTTCGGGAGAGGAAGTTGGGAGGTGAGTGATGCGTTGGGCGATTGAAGGTGTGTTCTGGGAGGAAACCGACTGGGATTCTGGCAGTTGGTGGGCGATCACGAATGACAAGCGGGCCGTGGAGTGGCGGCAGATCATTGACCGCTACAACGAACTTTACCGAAACAAGTATCAGACGCCGGAGCAGGAAAGAGAATACAAGTCTGTCTGTCAAAAGCAGTGGGGATGCCCTAATGTTATTTCAGAGGCCGTCGAGTGGCCCTTTGAGGACGGCAAACGGTATCGGGTGACGGTTGAGGAGATTGAGGGAGGTGAAGAGTTATGAAGGCAGGAGACGTGCAATTCGTAAATGAGGCTCACAAGATTGAGCGGATCGCGCCTGACGAGCGGTTGGGCAAGATCCTTGAACTGCTGGAGATGCAAGGAAGGACGTTGGAGAAGCTGGTAGAACTGCTGGCGGCTCCACCCTTGCTCATTTCCGGTGCTCGCCCGCCAGAGGAGCTACAGCCATGACCTTACGTGTAGGCGACAAGATCAAGGGGCTCGGGTGGACGATTACGCGATTCGTGGACGATGGACGGTTTGCTGTTGTTGGCGAGGCGACGTTCGCCCTCGAAGACATCAAGCTCATCGCCGAGAAGTTCGGCCTTGAGGAGCCGCAGGCGGTGGAGTTTGAGGCCAGGGTTGCGCAAAACGGTAGATACCTGGAGCCTGGCTTCGCCGATTCCTCCATTCTGTCCCCGTTCAGCGGCAAGCGCGTTAAGGTCCGCGTGGAGTGTGCGGAGTGACAAGACTTGATTTCTTGAAACGTTCGTTATTTGGGTTGGCTTCAATCCCGTTCCTGCCGAAAGCCTGGGGCGGGAAAAAGCAAGAGGTACCGGAAGCCGTCGCGGCCCGCGATGGACGTATGTGGATAGATCAGGCTGGCAATCGCTGGTCGTTCTACGAGATTGACGGGCGTCCGGTTAGATGGGAGAACGTCCAGGTCGAGCTTTCAGAAGACGGGAAGCGATGGGTGCGTCAGATATACCCCATGAACGATAGGAGGGGGATGTGATGAGCGATTGGATTTCAGTTAAGGATCGGTTGCCGGAAAATGAAGATGAAGTGTTAATCTATATGGGACATTACGAGGTCGGGTGGTATTCGAGGGAAGTATGGCGGGGAGTTGACGAATGGCGTCTCGAACCCACCCACTGGATGCCTCTCCCCGAGCCACCGGCGGAGAAGGTAAATCCTACTGACGGCGATCCCCAAAGCGTCGTAGGCGAAGCCAAGAAGGAAGGTGAGAAATGACGTTACTCGAAAGACTTGTAAAAGCGGATCAGGAGCATTTCACGGCAGATGGCGAAAACTGGGCTTGGACTCCGGGAGCCTCGTATTTCCCGCGCCCGCCGTTGTGGGAATCCTGGCCCCTTGCAGGCTGGTGCCTTGAGCAAATGCAGGCTCGGTGGAAGGAACTATGGGACACGACGGTACTGAGTGACGAGCGTGAAGCACTTTACCAGGCGTTGCTTTGTGAGCATCGGAAGCTCGATCCGCTCGTTCTCACCCCCGAGTCCATCATTGACGCTTATATCTCCTGGAAGGAAGCAACAGGAGGCGTGAAATGAACGACGACAAAGTATGGATAGTGGAGACTGGCACTGCATATCCCGCAGGAACGCAGATGATTCCTATGCGCACCCCCATCGACGCCGACTCCTTCAGCGTAGACCACGGAGACTTAGTATTCTTCGCCAAAGACGGAGAGACAACCCAGGCATTCGCTCAAGGCCGTTGGCATCGAGTGTATGAGAAGGTGGAAGATGGAACAAACTAACGAAGGATTCAAATTGAGCACGGGGCAGGAGATTGCGCTTGATTGCTTCCCGGATGTACGGGACGTTCGTGATAACGCCCCACTGTTGCCGCAATTCTTCACCCCTGACGAACGGGCAGAGATCGCTGCCTTCATGGTGAATTTGTGGATTGAGTGGGGCACGAAGGAATGATCTACGAAACCCAAGAGCAGTTGGACGCGGCGCTGGTGAAGTGGCAGGCGATTCTGAGGCTTCAGGATTGGAACATTGATGCGAAGGTCCAGCCGCTTCGTGACTTCCAGGGGGACAGCGTTTGGGCACGTTGCCATCCGAAGCCGAAGAAGAAGGATGCGTTTATCCAGTTGCGTGACCAGGCCGATTACCTCAATGAGGTCGAAGAACGTTGGACGCGACCGCGAGATATGGAAGTGGACCTGGTTCACGAGTTGTTGCATATTCACTTCGAGCGGTTTGAGCCGGACGAAGAAGGGATGCAGTTCGACGCGATGGAGGCTGTAATAGAAACTTTGGCGCGTCAGTTCGTCATGCTGGACCGACAGGCAGGAGCAAGAGGATGAATAAGAAGTACGCTATCGCATTGTTATTGGTCATCGCGGGTTGCGGGGGTGGAGGCGGTTCACAGCCCGGCCCCTTCGACGGCATCTGGTCAGGCGTTGAGGAGCCTGCCGGGATCACCCCGTTCGTGCAACTGAGCATTAAGGGCGGTCGGATCGGCGGAGGCCATATCACCGAGCAGGACCACTTCGTAGACCGTGTAAGCGGGAAGGTGAACCCTGACGGCACGGTGACCCTCACGTTCCCCAGCGAGGCCCTAAGCGGCACGTTCGAGATTCGGGACAGCCACCTGTACGGTAACATGGGAACCAAGCAGCTTCACCTGCTTTGGAACCCTCACTAGGAGGCGCTAATGGCAAAGAAGTCTCACTTTCAAGTTTTGAAGGAAAACAAGAAGCCGCTTTCAAAGGCGGAACGGGATGTCGTGATGAAAGCAAAGGCCGTTTGGCATCATGGACCGAACGGTGAGAAAACGCCTGCCGTATGGAAGTCGGAGATCAATGGGAAGCCCGTGTACGTGACAAATACGCATCGCGCTTATCAGGATGCCCCAACCGTCAAGGGAGCAATTTCAAAGTTCCATAAGACGATCAAGGGCACGGCGTAGATGGCTATAGGCGAAGTAACAGCGAAGAACATCGGGGCCATCTTTGCGACTGTTCGTGAGTTGGTTTCCACCGACAAGCCGTTCTACCAGCCGTGGTCTCAGATCGCGCAACCCCATCAGGTAGAGCCTATCTGGACGTGTCCATCGGCAAGGCTCCCCCACCCTCAAAGGGAGTGTACCTGGGGGCACCTGCAACCAGGGAATTGTCCGTATTGCGGCGTTGAGCTTGAGCACCGCTCGCTTCGCGTGTGGCTCCTTCAATGCGGGCGGTCTGGAGGCAAATCGCGCACAGGAGCCGAGTGGATCACAGACAGGGCGCGGCGCTTCCCTGGGACCCGCTGGGCGGCTATCGGGATCAACGCGCGGCATGTTCGCAGCGTCTTGATCGAAGGCGATAGCGGGCTACTGTCGTGCGCTCCCCCAAACTTCCAGCCAGGCTACGAGCCTACCAAGAGCATCCTGACGTACCCGAACAATTCAAAGGTTGAGGCGTTCTATTCGGAGGCCGCGTACCTGCTTCGTGGCCCTCAGTTCCACGGGGCGTGGGGCGACGAGATTTCGTCCTGGGTCGACGCGGGGAAAGGCGACGTGCAGGACTCGACCTGGAACAACCTCATGCTGGCGACGCGCCTTCGCAGAGAAGGACTGCCTACGCAGATCGTAGCGACTTCGACCCCTCGCCCCGTCCAACTCGTGAAGGACATCCGGGCATACCCGTTCGTCCATGTAACGCTCGCTACGTTGTTTGACAACTCCGACTACCTGGACCCGGCCTATGTGGATCAGATCAGGCTCCAGTACGCAGGAACACGGCTGGAACGGCAAGAGGTTTTTGGCGAGCTTCTGGAAGACAACCCAGACGCTTTCTGGCAGAGAATCTGGATCGAAACGTCGAGGATCAACTTCACTTGCGAGAATCCAGAGGAGTGGTATGATAAGTTCTGCGAAGAATATGAGATTCGTAGAGTGGTTGTCGCGGTGGACCCAGCGGTTTCGCAAGGGGAACGGGCTTGCGAGCATGGCATCATCGTTTGTGCTCTCGGGTCGAACGGACACGGCTACGTGCTGGCGGATGGAAGCTGTAGCGGAGGGCCGGAGATTTGGTCCGCCAAGGCGGTTCAGATGTACAACGAGTTCCGCGCAGACGTTATTGTTGCGGAGAGGAATCAAGGTGGCGATATGGTCGCCTCTACGATCCGTACAGTCTCGCCCAACGTGCCAGTCGCTCTCGTCGTGGCGACCAGAGGCAAAGCGGTTAGGGCCGAGCCTGTGGCGAATCTTTACCAGCAGGGGCGCATCCATCACGTAGGCGTTCACAAAGAGCTTGAGGACCAGCAATGCATTTGGGACCCACAGATGAAGGGACAGCCAGCGGACAGGATCGACGCGACGGTATGGGGCATCACCCATCTCATGCCGTCGATAACGAGCGGAGGTTTGAAGATTCACCGCAGAATGAATTGACCACCCACCTACTCAAAGAGAAAATCGCTCTACTGCGCTATCAGAAACACACTCTCATCCCTTATCTCGACTACCCGGAGGTTCGTGACGAAGCGTCGAAGCTCGAACGCTCCCTCGCCCTATGCTTCCAAGACCTGAACTGGCTAAAAACGCATGGATAACCCGCGAACCATCTTCCTTTCACCACCTGAGGAGGTCCCCGAGCGGCTATTTGGGCGCTTTGCGGCCCTTCCTGGACGTTTTGCGGTGGCAATGTACCGCGCAGAGTCCCGCAACGGCCTCTACATGCCCGAATCAGGCCGTTTAGGGTCCGATGTGGGGGTCGTAATCAGCGACGACAGCCCCGTAATCCCTGGCGCGGAGGTGTTGGTAAGGCCAGAAGCCGGGATGTGGCTAGAAGACTTCATGGGATCGGGAATGACTGTGAAGCTACTCGGCGTTTCGGAGCCTTGGTACGAATCCATCCCCGCCATGCGGCAGGGTGATTTCTTAATTCCCCTCTACGATTGGGTATTGTTAGAGCGCAAGGCCGTTTCTTCGACACTCGCAACGTTTCAGAAGTGGCAGAAATGGGAAGCGCGGGTAATCGGAGTTGGCCCAGACGTGAAGTCTTTGGTCGTAGAAAAGAACGTGGTTTTCAAACAACCGTCAGATCATTTCACTGTGAAATGGGGCGACGAGGCGTGGCTATTGGTCCGGGAGGAAAATCTTTTAGCAGTCATTGATGAGAGTTAAAGAGCAGGCGGGAGGGAGTGCCCGGAACCACCCCTCCGTAGGTTCCCCGCCTAAGCGAGCAAACCCAGGTGAGACGGCATTACCCATCGGCCCTTCGCCTGCGTCCACGCCCCGGTTGACATTTGCCCGAGCGTTTCCCTGTGCCCGGACGGTTGCACCCTTGGTTTCAAGAGTGTCCGGGCTTCAAATCCAACTTGTTGGTGCCGATGCGGGCGTTGGCTTGGATAGCAGACAATCCCCCTCCCGCGTGTGTTCTGAGTCGGCGGGAGCAGTTTACGGCCTCCCCCCAGACGCCGAGAGTTGCAAGGGTTTGAAAATGAGGTATCGTTACCATGCAACTCTAAAGCGCATCGTACACGGGACCGTCCAACGATGTCAAGACCCTCGCTTACCACGGGGGTCTTTTTATGTTGATTGGGGGATTTTCTGATGGCGAAATGGCCTGAAGGTCTCCGCAACAAAGACACGCGGGATACTCTCGCGCTTGAAATCTGCAACGAACTGCGGGCAGGGCAGAAGGCCCGGTCCTCACTCCGCGACCGTTGGCAGACCAACGAGAAGATGTACCGCAACGAGCCTGGAGCGTCCGGCACGCAGATCATCGACGGCGTAACGCCCTACCACATTCCCCTGACCAAGCCCAAGCTCGACAGGATCAACGGCGTCGTGCATCACGCCATCACGGGCATCGAACCTTACGTGGAAGTCACGGCGGCGGACGAAGACGGCGTGCTGGCGGATTTGGTCGAACAAGATTTGACATTCCTGCTCAAGAAGGCGTACTTCTCAAAGATGCTTTGGGAGTCCCTGGCTATCGCGGGGACGACAGGCGTAGGCGTTCCGCGTGTGCGCTACGTAGACGGTCAGGGGTTCGAGCTTCTGGCGGTCCACCCGAACGACATCTCCATCTACCCCGCAACGGTCCACCGAATCTCAGAAGCGAAGACTGCAGGCATGAGGTTCGGCAAGATGCTCTCCGAAGTCAAGGAGATGCAAAAGGCCGCGTGGGACAAGAAGGCCGACGTGGTAGGTGGATGGGACCCCGACGAAGACCCAGCGGGCAGGAACCCCACGTTCGACAGGGTGCAGACCGGCGAGGAACAGAAGCCTGATGACCAACTCGTCCAGCTTTGGGATTTCTACACGTACCGAAGGTTCAAAGATTCGGATCCGCTGAGATGGTGGCACGGCACCGCGGCGCTCGACACGAGCCAACTCTTAGAGATCGAGGCGTTCGGGGCCACGAAAAAGATACCGCCCGAAGACGAGTTCGGCACTTACACCACGGAAGTCATGGATTACTCCGGGCCATGTCTGTTTGCGATCCGTTACGAGACCGAGTACGGCAAGTTCTGGCCCTCCACGAGCCTTGCCCAGCACCTTCAGGGCCTCCAGCAAGCGTTTTCAGACGGGTTCAATATCTGTTGGGGAGGGTCATGGTCCGCTGCCTTCCCCGCCATCATCATCTCGGGCGGCTCTCTCAATGCCAAGGTTCTCAAGTACCGCCCAGGTGACATCATCGAGAACCCCACGCAGGTCCAGGCGCAGGTCATCGGGGTCCAGTTCAATCCTGGCACGATCCCCCAGATGATGCAACTCATCTCCCAGACTGCCGACTCCGTGACAAGGGTTTCGCCGATGGGCACGGCCTCTCAGCTAAGGTCCAGAACCACCGCCACGGAGACTGGATTCCTGGCAGAGATGCAAAGGCAGGCAGAGGATCAGTACACGGCCTGCGTGACGATGGGGCTTAAAGAAGTCTTCGAGTATTGCTTTGAGCTTTACAAGATTCACTTTGACGACATCAAGGCCACGTTCGGCCCCAACATCTTGCTTCCAGACGCTTCGCTCTTAGAAGGCAAGCACTTCCTCATCGAAGTCAACGGGAAGGCGACGACTAACGCTCCGACTGCTTTGATCCAGAAGTTCCAACTTCTGTTAAGCATCGCGAAAAACATGCCGCAGCTTGGCCTGGATTCAAGGAAGATCGTCCAGAAGATTCTGTCGGCTTTGGAGTTACCGTTTAATGTCAACACCCTCATTACCGCCCCTGCCGTCCAGCCGGGACAAGGAGGCCCTGAAGGCCAACCCCCTATGGAAATGGGCGCTCCGCAAAATGGTGGAGCGCCGCCAGATGTTGCTGGAGTCCTGTCCGCCCTCTTGGGAGGCGGAAATGGAGAAGCGGGGCCAGGTCCGGGAATGTAACACGATTCTTCAAGGCGACTTTCTCGATGAGATAGTTGTCTTCGCAAGACAGGAGCATGATAATGCCAGACGAACCGATTGAAACACCGCCTATGGAAACTCCCCCTGTGGAGACCCCGCCGCCTCCGGTTGAGGCCCCTCCGGTTGTTGAAGAGGAACCGGCCCCCCTATTCTCGTGGGAGTTCCCAGAAACGCCCCCGGCAGAGGCCCCTGCACCTCCAGGGCCCCCGGCTGACGGCGAGCCTGACGTTTACGGTCAGGGCATCCAGCAGACGGCCGTAATGACGGCGGTCCAGATGAACACTGCGATGCAGAAGAATCTGTCATCGCTCAAGGCAAACCTCGCCCGTAACAACGCGACCGACGAAGCGGTAGCGCGGGCAGAGGAGGAGTTTTGGAAGTTCGGCGTCGGTGCCGCGAATCCTGAGTCTGTCGCTTACGCAACCAAGCTCGCTTTGGGCGCGATGGCGATGGAAGGCAAGCCCGTTACCAAGCCCAGGCCCAAGGTCACGGCCCCTGGCGCACCGCCTGTTGGAAACATCCCGCAGTCGAATATCCCAGCGTCCAGACAAGGTAGCGTGAATATGGCGCTTGAGGCATTCAACAAGGAGCTTGCCGCACTTGGAGAACCGCTGATGACTGAGGAAGATTTTGCGGGGGTGGAATGATGGGTAAAGGCTGGTCCCCCGAACGACGCGCGGCTGCTTCTGCGGCGGCGAAAGCAAGGATGGCACCTATGGAAGGATCGACAGCAGTAGCGGAGCCGACGCCCGCAATCACCGCAACGGTGGCTTACGAACAGCGTCCTAAGCGGTTCAAGCGGCCCGACGACGGTTTCCACTACGTTATGGTGGAGAAGAAGCCGTCCATGAATGAGTTGGACTACCAGGGCTATCGCTTAGAGGACTACGAGGATATGCAACACGTCCCCGAAATGTCCACGCGGCTTCACGACTTCTATCGCATCCCAAGAGAGAAGTTCCTTGCCAAGCGTAAGGAAAAAGGAGACAAATCGCGCAAGGGCGCACAAGCACCTGTCCAAGCGGATATCCGCGCGGAAGGTGGTAACATCACAGCGAATACGGCTTCGGTGGCTGCAAAGCAGTCCCCGCAAGAATTCTTCGGCGAGCAAACCGAAAGCGAATAGGACCACTTTGGGTCCTTCCCTGAGCCATTCCTTAAAAGGAGGAATAACACATGGCTACACTAGCAAACCCCAGGAAGTTCCGTTATGGCTTGGGGCATGGGCAGTATCGAATCTGGCCCGAGGCGGCGACTTGCGTTGCCAAGCGTGGGGAGCCGGTATTGCTTTCGAGCGGCAAGATTGCTCGCTGCACGACCACGGCAACTTCGCTTACGTCCGGCACGGGCGTTGCGGGTTGGGCGATGGCGGACGCATCGGGAACCACCGACGCCGACATCGTAGTTCTGATGGCGAACGACTCGACCGAGTGGCTGATTCCCGTCATTCACGGGACTGCGGCCTCTGCGGTTACTGCCGTCACGAACGTCGGCACTCAATACTGTATCTCTCACCTGACGACCGGCGGTTGGTATGGGTACGAGATAAGCGTTACGACGAACCCCGTGATCGAGGTCACGGAGCTTTGCGCTGAGTATGCCGCTGGCGAACAGTACGGCACCGCTTGGGTGAAGATCGCGACGACCGCTATGGCTGCTGGAGGTATCGCGTAAATGGCACACCTCACTGCTTCAACTCCTGCTCTTGGGCGTCCTGGGATCGAAAAGATTGTCCAGATGTACCCGACGCAGAGCGACGCATATTTCCAGCAACTCGCTGGCGAGACCATCAACACGGCCCTACGTTTCATCACGGTCTACACCGAAGGCGACTTCGGCTATGCGGACGTGATTAACGAGGGCACGCCGATGACCTTTGACGACTGGACTATTCCGTACACGTTCAACGTGACCCCGAAGATTCGCGTCCTTGGATGGGAAGCGACTCGCGAGGGGCAGGAATCCGACCAGTACGGGCTGTACGCCAAGAGCGCCACGAAACTTCGCTATGGATTGGTGAAGACGATGGAGCGCAACGTCGCGGACATCTTCAACAACGCGACCAGCACTTCGGCCCCGTATATCACGCCTGATGCAGCGGCGTTCATTTCGACCGCCCACCTGTACGAGGACGGCACGACCGCCAACAGGCCAACCACGGACATCGCGTTCGGCGCTCTGGCTTTGGAGCAGGCGCTTCAGGAGCTTATGGCCCAGCTTGGGCATAGGGGCGACCCCATGCCGCAGGACGGGCCGTTTACGCTCGTGGTGCCTACCGAACTGGCTGGCGTGGCGCATCGCGTGGTTGAGGCTTCTGGAATGGCTCAGACGGCCTATCTGAACGAACCGAACGCGCTCGTCAAGAAAGCGCGGATCAGCGTTCACGTTAACCCGTGGCTCACCGATACGAATAACTGGTTCTTAATCCCGACCGAGAAGTCGCGGAGAGGAATCTGCACCGTTCGTCGTCGCGCACCTTCGCTCAAGACTGACTACGACATCAACACCAACATGGACAAGTGGCGTCTCGATGAGATGTACGCCCTGTTCATCAAGGACTGGCGTGGTCACTGGGGCAGCATCGTTAGCTAAGGAGGCTTGAAATGGATGACTTTACAAGAGGTCTTGCTTCATTCGGCGTGCCTCTAATGGGTGCTGCCGATCCCCCATTCGTGGGGAGGCGGCTTTCCTCAGCCGATGCTGGCACTATATGGTGGGTAGACGGTACGAACGGTTCGGATAATAACCGGGGCGATAATGCCACCTACCCCCTTGGCGCAATCGACTCAGCCGTAAACAAGTGCCTGCCGGGAGACATCATTCGGGTGTTCCCTAAACGGATGGCAATGACGGACACGGACCCCGGCTCGTATGCCGAGACCGTGACTCTCGATGTCCCGCAGGTGTGTATCGAAGGCGTGAGCCGTGGTCGCACCCAGGGCGGTCTTCCCCAAATGAAGATCGGTGCTGGTTCGACTGCGATGGTTACCGTTCAAGCGCCAGGATGCCAAATCCTCAAGATGGGCTTTAACGGAGCCTCGTCTACAGGAGGCGGAATTCTTCTCGATGACGATGGTGGGACGACAACTTCGGCCTTTGGGCTTGAGATCGCTTACTGTCACTTCAAGAACTGCAAGGGCCATGCGACCAACGGAACGCTTGGCGGCGGCATCACCTGGAGCACGGACGGCGGTGGATGGCAGACGTGGTTCCATCACAATCGTTTCTACAAGAACGTTTGTGACATCTGCTTGATCGGAACAAGCGGTTCTGTTCCACAGGACGTGGTGATTGAGGACAGTGTGTTCTCAAGCCCTGTTCTCAGCGTGGACGTGAATCTGTACCTGAAGGGCGGCGGGTCCGGCATTGCCGGTCTCGTCATTCGTCGGTGTTCTTTCCCGCAAGGCATCCCGAACATAACGTCGGGAACCGTGAAGCGATACGTAGACCTTACGGGCTGCGTAGGGACCATCGAAGACTGCCGGTTCGGGTTGATCGTGTCCAACACGGGTTCGGAAGGGACGTTCGCTGCGACAGGGACCGCTGCGTTCATTCCGGCGACCGTATTCATTGTTGGTTGTCGTGGTGAGACTACGACAGTCAACGAGATGGGCGAAATCTATCGCGCCTGATGACGAATCGGGGAGGGGCAGCCCTCCCCATTCCTAGGAGGCTACGATGCAGGTGCAGAAACTCTACAGGATATGTCCCCAATGTGGCGGAACGGGAATCATGCCTATCACTCAGGTAAACGGCAACCAACTACCAGTGCCCCCACCGAATGTAACGACGACTGCTTGTAATCATTGCAATGGAACTGGCTACAACGAATGGGGCTACGTGAAAGTACAACCGGAGGAATTGTGATGCTGAAGACCAAATCGAAATACGAAACCATGTTCGCAAAAGCGGAGGCCGGAGAAGACGTGTTCTTCAAGGGTTCGCTGGAGGAATGGCAGAAGGACGCCGTTCCCACGTTCATCGTTCTGGGCGGGCGCTACAACGCCAGCAGGGAGATCGTAACGATCCCCGACTTTGGAGCGATCATCTACAACTCGGCTGAATAAGCCAGCGACTTCAGGGGACACCCCTCGCAAAGCCTATGTATAGTCTTTCGATCAACGTTATCTGCCGCAATTCGGCGGCAACCATTGGCAGGGCGCTTTCGAGCACTCTGCCGCTTCTCAATCATCCAGACCTCCCGTGCGAACTCGTGGTGATCGACACCGGAAGCACGGACGACACGCTGACTATCGCGGGCGAGTTTGCCACGGAAGTAGGATGCTATCCGTGGGACGACAGCTTCTCCCGCGCGAGGAACGTTGCCTTAGCCGCAAGCGAAGGCGATTGGATCATGTTCCTGGACGCCGACGAGGAGATTCCTGCTGAGACGATCCCCGCGATTGTGGAAATCTGCTCCCACGAGCCGAAGTCCATGTACATCTCTATCGTGGAGCAGGAGTGCAAGGGGGCTGAAGGCCATACGCACTGGAGCAATACGAGGCTGTTCCCCAAGAAGGACGCCAGGTGGAAGTTCCGGGTCCACGAGCAGGTGGTATACCCCGAAGGCCCGGACCATCCAAGAGCGTTGGTTCACCCCGGCCTCATCATCAAGCACTTTGGCGACGTGGTGAACGACCCCAAGAAGGCCGAATACTATCTCGAACTTGCCCGAAAGGACTACGAGCAGTTCCCGAAGTCCTGGCATTGCATGAAGCAGTACGCCTTTGGGCTGGTGAACGTCGGTGGGCGCACGGCGCAGGCGTTGGGCTTGCTCTACCAGGTCAAACAGGATATGCCGCCCGATGCGGCTGGGTGCGGGGTGGCGCGAACGGTCTATCAGGCGATTCTGGATTGTTTGAAGCAGGCGCAACTGGACCTCCTCACCGAGGTTCACGAAAAGAAAGAGGCTGGCTGGTGGTGGGGATTGGAGTACGCGAACATGATGTTCGTGCTCAACCGCCCTGAAGCTACCAAGGAGATTTGCGAAGCGATTGAAGATTCCCCGTGGGACGGTTTCGGGACCGAGCACGAGGCGCGTGAGAGGATTGGTGCGCTCAAAGGATGGGCGATCTCGGCTTTAGAAGATGGCAACGGAAACCCTGACGGCCTCAGCGAACAGCCTACCACTCGACTGGTCTGCTAATAGCGGCACCCGCGTTGACGCGGTGGCTACCGCTGCGGATAGCCTGTACATCACGCCTGACTCAGCGACGGCGGCGATCCAGTTCGCCACCTCGAACCCGACTACGATTCCTTCCTCAAACGTCACGATCCCCTACGTGCGGGTGACCGCGAACCTGCGAAGGACATCCTCCGCGATGGCTCACATCACCGTAGGGATTTCGGACGGCACGAACTACCTGGCGGGCGAGAGACAGGAGCTTACGTCCACGACCTCAGCCGCCTACACCTGGGACTTCGAGGAGAAGGCGTCGGGGAAGCTCTTTGAGCTTACGGACGTGAACTCCTTAGAGATAAGACTCACGGCTGACGCCTCGACCATCGAGTGCGACAAGCTCACCGCGAGCGTGGTGTTCATCGTCGCCGATGGGACGCAGTTTCAGTATGAAAAGCCGACAAGTTGGGACGACGCCAAGAACGGCGGTTACTGCTCCATGACGGGCATGTGGGCACCGGCTCACTGCCTGGTGGACTCCCCTGGCGGGAGGTTCATCAGAGAATACGCCCCGATGGACGAAGTTGAGCAGATCGAGCGGATCAGACCAAGGACAGGGAAGACGTTTTAATGGCAGACCTTATCTCAACCCTCACGACCGACGTTCAGACGACCTTTGCGGATTTGACTACGACCGTCTTCGAGCGGTACGTGAACCAGATTCACAACATGGTCCTTGTGGAGCTTGGGATCAGAGACACCACCACAGACCTCACGCTAACGGCTGGCACGCGCTCATACACGCTCCCCGAGACCGCCATCGAGGTCAAGGCCGCAACTTACATCAGATCATCCACAGCGAACGACCACACGGCTTTAAGGGCTACCACAGAAGAGGCGATGGACCTTGCAGACCCAAACTGGAGAGAGCGGGATGTGCAGGGGACTCCGTTCCGGTTCTTTGTGACAAGCTCCTCAAGCTCGAATAACACGGTCAAAAAGATCACGCTGGACCCGATTCCCGACACCACGAGTTCAGGCGGGTACCCCAACGTGAGGCTTGCCATTGTGCAGAATGTGACGCTGGTTTCCACCGATACGATCCCGGTGGAGATGTCCAACTCGCAGGTGTATCTTGACGGGGCCAAGTGGCTTCACTGCAAGAACACCCGAAGGGAGCAAGAGGCCGAGTATTGGTACGCGCAGTTCAGGAAGTCGATGGACTACGAAGTCCAGTACCATCGTAATCGAATCACGAACAATCCCGGCCGCATCAACCTGGCTGGCTTTGTGAAGGGAGCAAGGGTTGTCTGACGTTCAATTCTTCGATCCCGCGAAGCTCCCCTACCGTGGAATGTGGTCGGCGCTGTCCGGCTTATCCTTGGATAAGGGCGAATGGCTATTGGGTGAGAACCTTCGGGTTGGGGACAGGACGCTCAGGAGCAGGTGGGGTCTAAAGAAGACCGGAAGCTCGCCCGTGGTGAACCCCTTGCACGCGACGGGCTTTTGCGTGGGTGCGAAGTCGGTGCAGGCCAACGGCCTCGTGTACGCGATGTCGGCATGGCAGACGACCGGTGGGGCGGCAGGGACCTACATCTACTCACAGAACCTCACAACGGGCGCGTGGACCGTCCTAAACGCCTCGTCAGGGCAGTTTGGGGACACCACTGGAGCCACAGGCGCGTTCTTTGCCGGGGCCACCTATACGCCCGTGGATTTCGTTTCTGTCAAAGACCCTCGTTCGGGCTTGGAGTACATCGTCTGCATCGGGGACGCGGGGACCGGAATCTATGATCCCACGAACTCCACGTTTGCCTTGGTGCCGAACACAGGCGGCGGAACGACGGTCGCATGGCCTGAAGACACCAGCGGGTTTTCCAGCATCCCTGACTTTCCCGTATTCTTTTCAGTGAAGGACAATACGGCTTGGGCACCCACGAACTCTGATGCGGACTGGGCCGGAACGGACGGGGTGGCCTCAACGACTGAAGACTATCTGGTGATGACCCGAAGCACGGGCGCGGCGTCCGACGCTACCATCACGGTCGTCTTCACGTCCACGATTGACCTGTCGAGTTCTCGCCAACTGGTGATGCTGGTGGACTCGAAGACCGTGGACATCATCGAAAGGCTGAAGATTCAGATTCAGGAAGGGGCGGGTTCGGCGACGACCGTCTGGGACCCAACGACCTCGAATTATCGTTACGAGGTCATCCCCGCCGCCAAAGTCCAGAAAGACCGCCAGGTGACCGCCACTGAGACGAAGTTCTGGGTGGCCTTCAACTTAGACCACATCCCTGCGGCTTCGCGCAACGCGGTCGATACGGTGATCTTCACCTACATTGGCGCGGTGGCTCCGACGACGGCGGTCGTGGCTAACGTGTACGTGATCGCTGGTTCTGGCAAGGTTAGCGGAAACGCCTTTCACGCGCTGACGGTGTTCGATCCTTACAACCGCGTGGAATCCCTGCCTGTTTTTCCAAAGATCCAGCCGGAGATGGTCAAGAACGTCGGTGGCGCAACGCTCAACAACATGAGAATCCCGTTCGACCAACGGCTGTTCTACACCTATGCGGTTGGATTTCAGAACCCGTCCACGGCTACGCAGGTATCCAAGGTGAAGGTCTATCGCTTGGACCCAGGCGATCCAGACCCGAACCGCTATTCGTATGTTGCGGATGTGACGATTAGCACCTATTCGGCCCCGAACTGGAGTTTGGCTTCTGGGACGGCCTTGTCGATCCTCACCTATTCCGACACAACGGTTTCAAGCTCACGCGATTTGCGGGTTCTCGCGCCGTTCCCGAAGTGCCGACCGATCCCCTGCAACTGCTTCGCGGGTACGACCATCGGAGAGCGGATGGTGATGGCGAAGTGGGTTGGCTCGGGCGCGTACAACACCCCCTCCTTTGGTGAGTTGTGGATTTCAGAGTGGGGCAACCCGTTCAGGTTCTACGAGGCTCCCTATGAGGGCGATCCGCTATCGGGCGGGAAGCTCCAGATGTCAGGTGAGGTGATCTACGGCTTTGCCAAGACCGCCACGGGCGGCTACGGAACGGAATCGCTCATCACTTTCACGGACAAGAACGTGTATCGTTCGCTCGGCCCGACGATCCAGAACTACTTGAGTCTTGGATTGATTGCCCAGCACGGCACCAAGTACCGGGATTCCATCGCGGTCTACAAGGATTCGGTGTTCTGGGTGGACTACCGCCAGGACGTAATGAAGCTCTCCAGCGGGGGCCTCCAGAACCTCACGCGAAACGTCATCTCAGACCAGTTCTCCAGCCTTCCGCCGACCAGCCCGTACCTGATTAACAACGCTCAGGCCCATAAGGTGAGCGCGGTGTACTTCCAGAACAGATACTACTGTGCGGTGGACACGTCGGGATCGGACACGAACTCCTCGATGCGAAAGACGCGCATCATGGTCTACGACGACACTTACAACGTGTGGTCGCGCGACACCTGGGCAAACTCCCTGACGACCCAATATCTGTTCCTTGCCGATACGAAGATGTACGGAATAGGGCATCTGCTCTACACCTACACGATGGAGGATGGGGCGACTACCACGGACGACTCAACGGCGTTCGCTATGAACCTCACCACGGGAACGATCCACCAGGACTTCCAGGCAGGTTTGGAGGTCACCCGTTGTTGGGTCTTGATGGACGACGCGGCGAGTGGCACCGTGCAGTGGACGGCTACTTATTTGCCCGATGGTTCCACGCGGACATCGAACGCGAAGTCTGTGGACGTTTCGGGCTCTTATGTCTTGAGAGAACTCCGGGCTGTAGGCGGCTCAAATAGGGGCGCTGGCGTGACCGGTAGCGTTGCGTTCGTATTCACGGTCCCTGGCGGCACCAGGGTCTACGGTATTTCGGCTGAAATTCAGCCTGTTCCTTTGGTCCCAACGGCAGTGTAATGGAAGTCACCAGAGAGGAGTTCGATACCCTGAAAGCCCGCTTTGAAGAAGTGGCGGCTCGGGTGTACTCCCAGGTGCCTCAGAAACTATCCTCACAGGCCGTAGAAGAGGCGCTGG
>Ga0209324_10000118_pt1 | contig 48712 bp, 74 predicted proteins | sample Rifsed19ft3_FD_184015 | JGI IMG/M metagenome (GOLD analysis project Ga0209324, IMG submission 184015) | Soil microbial communities from Rifle, Colorado, USA - sediment 19ft 3 (version 2) | ecosystem: Environmental > Terrestrial > Deep subsurface > Rock core/Sediment | place: Rifle, Colorado...
CGCCTGATGCCCTGGCGATGGTCGCGGGCGATGAAGCGCTCCAGGGACTTGCCGCGCTGACGGTTCTTATTGCTCATTCCTCAACCTCCACCCCGGCCTCTTCCAGGACCATCGCCAGGGCATCAGGCGCGGCCCCCATCGCACGCGCTGAGTTGACCACGAATCCCCTTGTCACTTCCGGCCCATTCTCGATGAGGCGGCGGATGGTATCCTCGGCTTCGGCGCACCGATGGCTTTTTTCCGGATTTGTTTTTACGCAGGTTTCACAGGGCTCATTGTCTGCATCGGGTACGCATTGGCCAATCCACTCTCGTAGCCATTCTTTTAGCGTATTCGGCTTACTCATCGGCGGCGTCCTTTATTTGTTCCCATTTATGTTGATGATCTTTAGTGGCTGGGCAAAATGTCGGGTCAGGCCCGCGGCAGCCCAAGTCTTTGAGGAGGGCGAAAAACAAGGCCTCTTTGAGCGTGTATCCACAAGTACGACAACTCGTCATTCAACCCTCCTTCCCCTGCGGATATGAATCCAAGGAAACATGGCGTCGAGCCAAACAAGCCAGCCGGGACGTAATAATAAAATCATTCTCCCTTCTTCCTGAAGTCGAAGTCGCGGATTTTGCTGATAAGTTTCAAGGATAATCCAATAGAATTAACCAGACTCACCAAGTCCTTGCCTTCTAATGGAATATTTTTTGCCGCTTCTTGCCACTCCCCCATATCCTCGACGAGGCGGCGGATGGCTTGTTCTACACGATGCAACTCTTCTCCCCACAAATAATTATCCCTATCGCGCTTCATCATGCGGTCGAAAGCCTCGTGGACAGTGTCTAGGATTTCCTCTTTTGTCGGCTCACTCATCGGCGCCCTCCTTGCCCGAATTGAAGTCGCGGATATTGAGAATTATTGCCTTCATTTGGTCATGGCTGAGGTTCTTTATTCCACAAGTTAATTGCAGTTCATCCATAAACTCGATGAGGCGGCGGATGGCGTCTATTTCTTCCCCGCATAAAGGGGCGTGATGTTTTATCAGATGCAAAATTTCTAGTATTGTTCTCGGCTCATTCATCGGCGGCCTCCTTTTTCCGACGCTTTACTTCTTTCTCCCGGCGCTTCATAAATGCCTTGAAGTCCGCAAGGTTCATCGCGGTGACCCCTTCAGGGTGTAAGCTATGCCATTCTTTTGCTATTGCTGTACGGCGAGTCATTCTCTCTGTTTCATTCATCGTCAGCCTCCTTTCCTAAACGGCGACTCTATTTCCAAAGCAACAGGCGGTTGTGTTTGGCCATGTACCCAGAGCCAAACCTTCTGCCCCAATAGAATGGCGAACCTTTCCTTGAATGATGGTTCCCAACAGGAAATCAGATGAATGTTATCAGAGAAAACAGAAAGGGAAGTACATTCTGAATCCGTCATATCTTTTGATTTTGTGAAAAGTTTGTTTGCCTGTTCAAACTTTATGGCCTTCATCGGCGTCCTCCTTCCTTCTCCGGCACTTCCTCGATGCGGATGCGGACTGGTTTTGCATCTTTCATTGTCAAATTATCCAGCAATCTCCTCTTGCTATAGGTGGCTGTTTCCGCAAGTAATTCACCATTCAATTTCCATTTGTAGCACCACCAAAATTCAGGCTTGCTCATCGACGGCCTCCTTTCTTCAGCCATCGGCATCTTTCTTGATCGCCCAAATCGGATCAGGACAGTCGCATTTGGCATAATGCTTGCCGCACTTCCGGCAGTAGCGATAGACAAAATTGCCCCCTAATGCCGACGCAGCCGATCTAAGCCTTTCTTGTAAGTCGGCGCACGTACATTCAGACAACTCTTTCTGGCATTTACAGCACCACATCTCAATCCTCCTCCGACACTTTCTCCGACAGCATTTCTTCAACATGGCGTCCTTTGCTTAAATATTCGTGTATCTCTTGATTGTATTTTACAAACCGATAGTTACAGCCGGTAACACAATGGGAATCTTTGCCCGGATTGCCCGGAGGAGCAACTTTGTCACGAAACAAATGAGAACAATAGTATTCATCCCCCCATTCGTCATACAAGCGTTCGGTCATTGATAAATAGCAGGGAATTTCAATGTTATGCGGAAAATTATTCCCACCCCTATAATGGGTAGTCTTGAAAATTTGCTGGGAAACGGGGTCGAGTTCATTGGCATAAAAGAAAAGCTGGTCTACATCATCCCTGGTGAGGATTAGGGATTTGTTTTTTCCCTTATAAAAAGATGCCGATATGGAAAACAATCCAGGGAACTCTGTTTGGCAAAAACGGATGAAATTATCAAACCTAAAAGCGTTCTGATGCGTAGCGCAGAAAGAAACCGAAACATGGCTTAATGCCTGGCAACATCTTTTTATATTTTCTACGACTCTATCAAAATGGTCGCCTCCCGTTAATTCGTTCCATCTATCGGCATGGCAATCATCCAAGGAGGTTTTAACCCGGAAAAGCGATTCAAGGGTTTTGTCTTGAGGCATAATCAATAGATTAGAATTCCAGGCAAAACGAGTATTGCCTTTTTGTCCTTGTATTTCCTTTTCCAACCAAGGAACCAGCGAAGGTTCACCCCCGGTAATGTGGACTACTCCTTGTGGGCCAGCCCTTTGAATTAGGCTCCTAAATAATTCCTGCGTCATTATCTGAGAATTCTTCTTCCTGTTCGAACAATATCGACAAGTCATATTACAAAGCGACGTGACGTGAGCTACTAATCGCACAACTTGCGGAATTCCCCCAATGCTTAAAGCACGCTTAGTTTCTTCGGCTCGTCTAGCAAGACGGTCCCAAAATATTTCCTCTGTTTCCTCAATCATCGTCACTCACCTTCCCGCTCGTCATTTCCGTCGCATGCCTCCCGCCGCCGTCCGTCCAGGTTGCCTCATGGCGGGAGCACCGCTCGTCCAGGGAAATGACGACGATGAACAGCGCGGCCAATACGAGGATGGCCCAGGCAAGGACGGATAAGAAGCGATTAGGTTTGGTCATCCTACTTCCGCAATTCAAAATACTTTTTGATAAATTCGACAGCCTTAGACTCTTTGCCGTCCAGGATTAATGCCCCATCAATAACCCCGATAGTGCAAATCACTTCGCCTTTTTCACGGAAAACAACGAATTCATGTGCGCTTTGACCGACGACAATCTCCCAATCTTCATCTACCTTTGATGGATCGAGGATGATATATGTCTTGCCTGCTTCCAGGGGATGATCTGATAGATGTGCCCAATCCACCATGATCACATCCCCTTCTTTCGGTGGTTCTTCGGGGACTTTCCAAACAAAGTCTACCATCGGCGGATTTTCCAAGAATTTTCTTTGTTCCTCTGCCCAGTAAGCTTTCTGCCGTGCCCGCGTTTCTATTGAAGTTACAATCATGGCGAATGCCAACCACGATGCGGCCAGCGGCCAAATGATCCAAGAGATACGCTCAAATTTCGTCATCTTCCTCCTCCTCTATTTCCTCCGGCTCTATCGCCCCGCATGAAACGCAGTACGGAACCGGATCGCGGGGGCTAAGGCTATAGAACGAGGCGCGCGGGACATACGCCTTGATCTCGGCGCGGCAGCAGGCGGAGAGGGTCATGGTTTCTCCTTCGGCAGTAGAGATTTTAGAAAGGCGAGTTCGGCCTTGGCCAAGCGGTGACAAGCAAGGCATATGATGTGGTATTTATTTATTGGAACATGATGCCAGTCGCGTTGATGTGCCACCCAATCGGCATAGGGGCTTTCATAACAATATTGTTTCCCCGTTTCAATGAACACAGGACAAAAAACACAATGCTTTTTCGCCCAATAAAACAGGGAACAAAGGGCACAATTATATACCCCCTGATCCACTCCTGTTCCCGCAATAATGTCTTCCCATTTGCGGATACTGCCCTTGAGTGCCTTGAGTGTTTTAGCGTTCATTGTCTCTCCTTTAATTCCTCCCAAAATTCTCTATCTCGATCCGCTTGGTCATGGGAATAACTCCCCCTGTTGCGCGTCAATCAATTCGGGATGGGCCTGGGCGACACGTTGCCAGCGCTCGAATAATGGGATAGCCTTAGCTTTGAGATACAAACGGTACTCCTCAAGCTCGGCCCGGCTCTCCGGCCAGAACAAACCCCGTGATGAGGAGACTATGGGAAGCTCGGCGTAAATCTCTCTTAAGTCTCGATCAGAAAGGCCATAGCCAAGGCTATGCAAATAATTCAATAAGTCCTCCCGCGTGATCGCGTTGGCCCGGCCCCGGTGGTGGGCGCGGAGGATGGAGAGGATGAAATCAGAAAGGGACAATTTCGTCCTCCCCCGGTTCCCGCTCTCCTCCCGCCTCTGCCTTATAATCGTGGACCGGCTTTGCCCTGCGTCGCAACCGTTTCGCCCGATCCTTCCTGGCCTCCTCTTGCACAATCTCGCCGGCCAATATCCACGCCGACTTGCGCCGGCGGCCCTCGGGACATTCGCAGAAAACGGCGGTATTGTCCTTAAGGTACATACCCTCACCATGGCATTCACAGACGGGGTTCATGTTTTCCGCCCATTAAAAATAACTATCATGCTCGGGAATGGAGCGCATCCAAATGTGCCATCCGGTCTTGTGAATTTTAATCGTCCCCGGATAAATCGGATTTCTGGGGCATTAGGCAAAATAAGATCATGAAACCACTTTGTATCTGTCCTTACCGGAAGCAGGAAAATAACTGTCTTACCTTGCTTGTATTCAATGATTCCTTTTTCGATCCATTCGCCGACAGCGCGGCCATAAGGCGGGTTGCAATATGTCGATGTTCCCCACGGCCTATCTAATCCAAAAAGACCGCCCGAGGGACAGGGATCGTCATTGAAATGAAATTCTGCCTTTAATTGATAATAGAGAAAGCCTGGGGTATTCCAATGGGAGGACAGAGAAGAAAACAATACTTTGTTCATGGCCTAAAGCCTCGCCTCGTATTTAAAATCTTTGTACGTCTTAGAAAGGAACATCTCCGTCCTCCTCCGTCTCCGGCATCCTCTCCGACACCTGGGCCATCGTTTCTTCGAGTATCCGCTTCAACGACCCGGGCACAAGGATCTTCTTCTCCTCCCGTCGTTTTTCCTCAAGCTCCTCTCGCCGTCGCTTAATTTCCTCGATCTGCTTTCGCTTGTCTGCGCACCACGCCTCATGCTCGACCGCGTTTGCCTCCCAGAAACCCAGGGCGTTTTTTTCCTGAAGCCCGCGGACCGGACCCGCGCTCTGCGGCAATCTCGCGAGGTTCATCTGGATCTTTTCATCTCGCTTCTTCTTCTCCCAGTTTGAGTATGCCGGTTCGACATTCCAAGAAGCCTTCTTCAACCGGCCCTTCTCGCAAGAGCAAAATCGGGCGACTAACTCGTCCAAAAATAACCCTAAATTTCCGCATTTCTGGCAGAAGTCAAGGGCCGAATAATCCGGCGGTGCGCCTTCCCTTTCCGGCTCGTACACCTCATCCATACCTTCTTCTTTCATGTCTATAACGGCTGACTCAATCGTGGCCACCGAAGGGAATGGTTCCGAGGGAAACGGCTTGAAGGAAGACGCAACGAAGTCCACGGCCTTCTCAAACACCTCGTCTTCCACATAATGCAGGGCCCGCCAATACTCGGCCAGAACTCCGGCCTCGAGTTTCCGCCGAAACAACGCCTCCATCCTTCCGATCTGTTCCTTGAATACCATCTCTCTCATTTCAGCGTCTCTTTCTTTTTGATCAACTCGCTGAATTCTTTCCATTCCTCATCTGTCCGCTTCGGGGTTCCGTCTTTTGTTCCCCCTCTGTCCTGCACCCGCGAAAGCCAGTTTGTGATGAACCGCCGCCAATTCGACTTCTTTCCCTTCTGTCTGTTCGAGATTATCCATTCTCTCATCCGGGCGAGTTCTATCTTGATGTCACAGACCGGATATGCTTCCTTCCATCTGATTAGATCATCTTCTGTTATTCCTTCCCATTTAAGAGAAGAGAATATAAAAGAAATATGAGGCAGAAGCAGAGATGTCACGCCTTTTTGTGACACGTCACGCTTGTCACAGATTTTTTCTCTGTGCCTTCTTTGACGAATAGCATCGGGACTATCAGAGTAAAGAAATCTTCTATAGTGTTGATAATTCAATAACTTCCATCCATGTTTAACCCTCTCGATTCGACGCCCTTCTCTCTTGCTGTTCCGTGATTGCGGGTCGGGTCCTAAAAATTTATCAAAAGCTCGCGTGACAATTTCAATTGGTATGTGACAAACATTAGCTAAATAAGCAGGTGAAATTCTGGCGATTCCATCCGCCTCACATGAAGCCATTAGGGCAATCCAAATTTTGAATGTATCGGAGTCTTCAGCCATGATAGATGATTGTAGAATCCCCTCATCCAGTTTCGTAAATCCCATCAATTTCTCCCGATATGAAGACCCCGCCCCCTCCAGCGGACCAGTGCTTTGGATATCTGCTTGCGCAGACAGGAGGGGGCTAAGGGTTTTATTTCGTCTCGCATTGTCTGGTCCGCATGCCATGAATTTACCCCATCACTCCTGCGTTGTCAAGGATGATTTAATAAAAAAACGGGGCCAGGCTCGTTGAAAGGAGGGTGGGGGGAATACCCAAAGAAAAGACCGGCCCGGCCCCGCATGTTCAAACTCTCCGCTCCCGTCTTCCCCGAGCCGCAATCTCCCCGACCCGCGTTCCCGGATCGGCCAGGTCGTGGAGATCCCCGCAGCCCAGGCACTTCATCCACTGCGCGTCTATGGCCGAGTGCCAAACGAATAGGCCGCCACACTTTCCACAGAAAATCATAAGGTCGCGGTTAGGATGTTCGGCTGACGACTGTTTCATCGAAGTACGTCTCAATTCCCGGGATGGCCATCTTCTCCCGCTGAATCCGGAAGATCTGCTCTACGCGGGCGCGGTCAAGCGCCAGGAATTCTCGGGGGACGGCGCCGAGGTCAACGACCCGCCACTTGGTCTCCTTGCGAAGGAATGTGCCTTGGGCCTTGATGGGATCAGGGATGATAGTCTTCGGCGTCTCGATGGCGACGGCCTCTTCGAAATGCTTCTCGGCTTCTACGGTCTTCCCCGCGTTCTCGGCGTCGATCGCCGCCTGCATTGCGGCCAGCCGCTTGCGCTCAGCCTCGGCAGCCTCCCGCCGGGCCTTGTCTAAGGCCTCCTGGCGAATTCGGGCCTGTTCGGCCAGCCATGCCCCGAGTTTCGGCTTGATAATTTTCTCTGCTTCGAGCAAGGGATTAAGATAGCGGGCACGTTGGGCCAGCGCCATGTCGTGGGCTTTGTTCGTGGCGTCCACGGTCGGATCAAAGGCTTCGTGGACTAACTTCTGCATCTGCTTATCCGCGGCCTGAAGGTCATTCGCCGCCCGGAATGTCGCATCGTTTGTGATCACCAGGGTGCGTGCCTTCTCCGGAAAGGACAGGGCGGTCTCGATGACTACCAAATTGCTGTTGACAATTTCGTTTGCCATTATCTCCTCCTTAGAACGGGATCTCGCCGTCTCCGGCCTGCTTCTCGATGGCCTGCTTCTTGAGCTTGAAGAACTCGATGGCCTTATCGATCTCGGCCTTTGTCTTGAGCTCGGTAATCCGCTCAGCCTGTTCCTTCATGATTTTTCCGCCGAGATCCTGATAGCCCTTGAGCAGCGCTTCGAGGTCGTGGCCCGCCTTCACGAGCTCCGCCTTCTCGAAGGCCTCCTTTTCCTTGGCCTTCTTTTTCTCCTCGTCTTCTTTCGCTTTGGCCACATCCTTCGGTTTTGCTTCCAGCGCCGGCTTCGCCTCTTCGGTCTCGTCTTCGGGCTTGAAGCCGTTCGGGGGATAGAAGAGGTCGTCCTTGTCCTCGTCCGGGGGAGGCAGCAAAATCATCTCCGGTTTGACTTGCGCAGATTGCTGGAGTTGACGTAGAGTCATCTTTTCGTCCAGGTCGATCTTCATTGTGTAGTGCGTGGATTTCTTGGGCTTTCCCCCTTCCGCCTCGATGCGCTGTATTTCCATCTTTTGCCGCTTGAGAATCAAGGGGATCATGCGCACACGTCCGGCGATGGCGCGTATCATATCAAGGCCGGAATTCAGATCGATGATGGAATTTTTGGAGCTTGTCGTGATTTGGTAAATTCCGAATCCTTGGACGTCCGGCATGAGAAAGCAGAAAATCCCTATCTGCTTACAGTCCCCCGACTTGAGATAATCGCAGGGACAGGGAATTTCCTTGAGGCCCCCTTCGTCAGCCCAGCAAAAGGCTTTTTCTCCATCCCCCTTGCACTGAAGCAGGTTTGTCGTATAACGCTTGTAGTATTGGGGAAAAAAGCGCTCAGATTCTTCGACGGGAATCATGATCTTCAACTCTGTTGGCTTCTCTCCGAAGACTGCCTGAACCTCCGGGGGACAGACGAAATACTCAACCTCAGTAGGGTAGGGCGCGCAGGGCGTCCCGTCCTTCTTTACGGCCTTCTTCACGCCGAGATGGATTTTCCCAAGTCGCGGCATACGCCTGGCTTCTGAAATTCCCTTAATCATCTTTGCCTCCTTTGATTCTCAAAACATCTACGAAGGTCGTAATCTTGGCTTGCTCCAGAACGCCTGCGTCGATCATCCCGTCCTTGATGGCCGCCTGTATTTTTTTGAGGTCGGGTTTCGCAATGAGCAGCCATTTGTCACCGACTTGCTCCAGCAGATAATCCTCATCGAGGATCGATCTTTTCATGGTCCCGTGGATGATCGTCTGGCCATTAGCGCTTATCTGCTCAAGTCCCGTCGCCTTGAAGTACCGCATAAGCACGGCGCGAAGCCGGTCGACTTCATCCTCGACTTTCTTTTCCTCCACCTTGAGCTCGATGTACCGGGCCGCCGCGCTCTCGACGAGCTCTTGTTCTGGTTTCTCAACCGTCTCATCGGCAACGAAAACCGGCGCTTCCGGCCTGGGTATGCCCTCCCAGCAGATCGAGTCCGCATATCTGCAATAGGTGCACTTGATCGAGTCCCGCTCGAAGGGCCGTATGGGGCACTCACCGGCCAGGATGGCTTTGTCGAGCGCCGTGAACCGCGCCTTGATAACCGCCACGCGCTCAGCGTCGTAGTCCACGCGCCAGCCGCAGAGAGGCAGGGGGTCGGCTATCATCGCCCGATCGGCATAGAGTATGAATCCGTAGTTGAGGACTTCGGACTGCCGGATGCTCTTGGCCGAGCTTTCCTTGAGCCGATCGATGTACCAGAGGAGTTGATCGATTTCGTCCTGGGTTGGCTCCTCTCCGCCGAAGTTGTAGGGATTCTTGGTCTTTATCTCGACAACGGCTATCCCCTTCTCCGTCTCGATGAAGCGATAGACGGCTGCGATGAAGTCGAGGCGGCCCGTTGCTTTGTGTGCCCAATCTTCAACGCCCATTTCGATATCGCGTCCCGCCTCAAGCATCCCCCTCCGCCGGGCCCTGTCCTGGAGGTCATCATGGAGGAGATTGCCGGCGCTGAACATCATGAGCGTCTTGGCCGTGATGGGCCGCTTTTTCTCCGGGCAGGTGAAGTTGTAAAACGTGGCTCGATCACAAGCCCCGACATCACTTATGTAGAAATTGCCGCGTTTTTGATGATCTCGTTGGCCGGACCGGATTTTGAAATCATTCAGATAACTCTCAGTGATTTCCTGGATGAGGAAATGGTCGCTGTTCAATTTCTCGATCATTGGAACCTCTCCCCCGCCTTGGCCTGCGAATCGAACGTGATCGCATCCTGGCCTGGCCGGTCCAGGTCCGCCGTCGCCTTGCGGATGGCGGCCTTGATAATATCTACCAGGTCCCCTTCTTCAAATTGCCGTCCGCTCCGAATTCCCTGAAGATATCTTTCCGTGCGGATACAGGCTTCCAATAGCGCCGGCGCCGCCGCAATCAGCAGGCTCTCGTGTTTCAGTCCCCGCGCTTCCCCCGAAGACGGGGACGCTTCTGTTTTGCTCATGCTATCCCCGCCAATCTCCGATTGCGTGCCCTTCTCCGCTCCCGCTTTTCCTCAGCTAATTGGAGCATGAGTTCTTTTCCACCCGGGCTGAGATTCCGGGGGTTATCCTTGACGAAAAGCCAGCGTGCCAGGCCGCCCCTTTTCTCCGGCAAGGAAATAACTGGACCCGCCGGCTTGGCCGGGAAAGCATGGGATTCGGTGGGCCTTCTATTTTTGTGCCTGAAGGCCGCAGCGACTTTCCCAAACAAACCCTTGAATGGAAATCTAATGGTGCTCATGCTATCCTCACTCAGTCATGGTCAAAATAATGGATAAATCGCCGAGCATCATTAGGCCTTCGACATAACCCGTGTTCGGATCGATTCGGAGTTGAGCTAATTCAAGATATTTTTTGGCCAGCTCTCCGCTGTATTTTCCCTGCAAACGTGTTTCGCTGTTAGAAAATGTCAGGGAATATCCAGCATCGATCAGGTCTTGAATCTCACCATAAACCTCACAGAATCTTTGTACGTTGATAATTTTCATTTCTCCCCCGTTTCAAACAATTCCCCTTGCCCCGCTGAAAGGTTGAGGAGGGCGTTGCCGCCCCCCTCGTTTCCAGCGCCTGAAAGATTCATCTTGGATGTACCTCGATGGCACCTCCTTACTTTCATATGGATTTCAAGTCCGATATCGCCGGCCTGAGTATTGCAAGTCAGGCAATGACCGCGTCTGAAGAGCTGTTCATAACCGCAGCGCGGACAATAGGAGCGGTGGAGGCTAATCATATTCCGCCAATATGGGAGATCCCGCCTCGGCCAGCTCGGGAAAGCTTTGGTTATTACCTTGCGGCAATAGGCCGAGGCTAAGGATCATTTGCTCATTTGATTTGGTCATGATGCTTTCCCGAGCGCTTCATTCTGCTTACTAATTTATACCGATTTTCAGAAAAGTCAAGCTTTTTTTGCATTTATTTTCAGGCCCCAGGAAGCGTTTTCGTGAAATTTGTTTCCCCGAGAGGGCCGATTTCAGCCTAGTCCCCTAAGCGATCTCCATCTAAAATGGCCTCATTTGGGCCAAAACAGGCCACCTAGGGGCCTCGGGGCTTGATTCCGAGAACTATCTTCCCGCCCGGACGCTGAGATAGGTTCCGATAACCTCCCCAGTAACGCATCCATTGGCCTGGATCATCCCTTGAAATATTTGCGGATTAAATAGCGGATGAGAAAAATCCCGGCAATGATGGCGATGATGGCTCCGGTAATAAATCCAAGAATCATTCGAGTCTCCTTTTCCAAAACTGCCACCATCGTTTTTGCTTTGGCCTCGGTTGCATCGAACATATCGAGGCATTAAGAAGAAGAAGTAGCATAATTGGATTCATGTTTTTTCCTCCCTTCCCAGTATTCATCCCATGTCGGATGCTTGATACCAAGTTCGTCGAGGATGCCACAAAGAAAATGCACCCTTTCCCTTAGCCACCAGCGCCCGGGGATTTTCCCGGCGGTATTCAATAGCCAGTCGCCGCTTACTTCACTCGGCTTGCTCATTGATGGCCTCCTTTTAATTCTTTCCCAACAGCCAACGAAATAACTTTGCTATAATCGAATTCTTTCCGACCCACCAATTCCACCAAGGTTGCTTTTCCGGATCAGGCGGCGGTGGCGGACCGGGGGGAGGCGGTTCCGGCGGCGCTGGCGGGATAAGCTCAACCCAATCATCCGGGTACTTCCCGTAATTCTCCGGCCAAATACCGAACTTGGCCTTGTATAGCTCGCTTACTGCCATGATAGGTAAAGCACCGCAAGCATCGTTATTCCAGACCTTACTAATAAACTCAAAGGCAAACTTGGGTTGGCCCGTACTTAATGTGAACTTGGGATGTAGGCCTGCACTGACATAATTCAGGACATACTTGACCGCGCCCATAAACTGGAACGAAGCTGGGCGGACTTGATCTTGGTAGAAGTCGCATAGGCTTGCCCCATTCCTTATCCCATCGACAGAAAAGAAGGTGCACATACGATGCCTAGCCCACCATTCAACGGCTTGAATCAGGTTTTCGCTATTCTCATCTCGGATTCCATGTACCTGCTTGTAGATGGCGAAGGACGTATCGTCTCCCCACTTCTTTGAGGCTTCCTGTTTATGATCCACGATGAGGTCAGGCCCGGCATTGAATGAGTACGATGGGCCATAGGAGAAGGGGATTTTTCCAACCTTGTCAAATTCCGGGATGATGACATTTTTGAACAAGGCCGTAGATTCATCCTTGTTCAGTTCATTCCCCGACCCAAAGTCTACGTAATCCAGATCACCAAGTTGAGCGAAGAAAGCACGGCAAAGCCTCCTGGCCTTATCATAATTCACAGGCTCATACATCCATTTTTCGGAACAATTATCGAAAAGCTCGACAACTATCCTTGCACCTTGTCCTGCGGATGGCTCCTGACATGGATTGTGTAGGGTAGCAAGATATTCTTTCAGAATGGGAAAATATTCCGGATCTTCCCAATCAAACTCTTTCTCAATGGCCCAAGGAGCATGGCGCAGGACGCGGAAGCAGTTAGCGCCGGCATTTAAAAAACGCCTACTTCTATTGAAGGCTTTGACCTTATCGAGAATGACAATCCCGTCAACGACCTTTAGGACCCCCCAGGGTGAAGTGGAAAAATCTGCCAATGGACTTTGAAGGAGCAATATTTTATCTTTCATGTTAATTCAATAACCTCCATTCCCCGTTTGACCCGGCCCCTATCGTCACCGTTTCCGCCGCTGCCTCGCATCTGAACTGCATCTGCACTGCCCCGGCGTTCACCCCGTTTATGAGCATGCCCTCAATGATCGTGAATTTATTGGCGGTGAGCTGTGAGGGATTGGAGGTCGGGGTTGAAAAACCGGAAACCTCCTCATGGGTCAACGTCGGTCCGATGGCGAAAAACTCTATCCTGAACCTGAACTTGGTGGGGCTTGCCGGTCCGGTGAACTGATACCAGAGTCCGCAGGCAGCCGCCGTTGAGGATGCTTCAAGGACAAACCTGAATTTGTAAGTCTTGCCGGCCAGTGCGTTGAAGGTCAGGCCGGTCACATTGGCCATCGTCTGCGTGCTGTTCGCAACATCGGACGCAACCCGCATCGTCCCCGACTTGGCAATCCCGGGTGCTACGTTCGGCCAGATGTCGTGGACCGTCCGCCAGTCTTCCTTCAGGTGATTGTCGAGCGCCGTTTGCTTTGCCGCTTCATCAGCCATTACACGATCTCCGCCACGAAGTGAGTCTTTGCCGCCGCCGGCGATTTGGTGATGGCCAGAATTCTAAGATCTAGCTCCGAGGCCGCCCCCGCCGCGCTGAAGAAACGATCCCGGGAGTATTTGATGACGTCCCCCGGCATAACGCCCAGGAGCAGGAGGGAAACTTCATCCTCAATTATTTCCTTGCCCAGGTCGTCGATCAGTGAATTGATGAGCGCCTGCGCGTCGCTTGCCGTAGTCAGGAAGGTACAAAGCGGAAGCTCCTTGGCCGTCCGGTGTTTCCATCCTGCCTCGTTGAGTACGACGCTTAGATATGAATAATTCCCCGTCTGCGGATTCTGGTCATAATAGACAGTCACTTTTTGGAAAATGTCGTCGAAGCGCTTATCCTGCCGGTGTGAGAAGATGTGATGATTGCGGACATACCGCGCCGACTCCGATGCCGCCGTCGCCTTGGGCCTGATCCCTATCCGGCCCTCGGCGTCCTGGAAGCTATAGGCTTGGATTGTCTGCTCGAGCTGTCGGATGGCGTCGCCCGAGCTTATGTCCTGGTAGAGCGGAACGCTGATGGCCGTCGTTTTCACCGTCTTCGTGTAATAGAGCCAATCAAGGTTGAGCTCTGAGTCTGCGAGCCCAAGGAAATTATTGCACATATATTTGAAAATATCCGCGCCGTTGGTCAGCGCTTCATCCGCCGAGTTGACCGCGCCCGTAAACTCAACGAGGAGAAAGTCCGAGTCCTCCCACGGGTAAGCGCGGGCCAGGGTTATCACCCCGTTCTGATAGTCGATATAGAAATCGGTGTCCACCGTAAGCGTCACTTCGCCCCGCTTCGAGACCGATGTAACACTCTTTATCCGCCCGTCATGGAGCTTGAATCTTTTGGCAACAGTATCGATGCAGACGGGGACCGTATTCGCCTTTGTCCCGAAATAGAACGGAACCTTGGTGTCCTTCTGGGCGCTCTCGATGAGGTTGGGGTACGTCTCAATCGAGTACGAGTTGAGCGGCAGGCTCCGTTCGCAGCCCTCCCGCAAATCCCGAAGGTCGAGGCCGAAACTGCTATCGTCAATTCCACGGTCCTTGACGATGCCGGTATAGATCGTTTCAAACTGCGCGTAGCTGAAGTCAATCCCCCCGGCCTTTAATATGAGCCGGGCGTTCTCCCAAACGTAGAGTGCGTAGCGCCTGTCGAAATACCATTCGTCTCCGACCTTGCCGTTGATGAATGATACCCGGCCCGATGAGACCATGTAAGTCGATTCAAAGTAACGACTTATCTCATGGGTTATGTCCGGGATTCCATCGCGCTTGAGAAGGCCCAAGTAATTATTACCGTTATATATAGCCGGATCAGCCGCCGTCTTGTAGTCGCTGAAGTAGAGCCAAAACCCGGCCAGGATTTGAAAGTCAACCGGGTCATCGCCCGTCGAGCTGTGCACATAGAGTATCCGATTCCAGTAGTCGAAATAGAACGTCGAGGCAGTCGCTTCTACCTCTGTGATGGATGACTTCTCCACATAGGCTTCGCCGTTCTCATGGACTGTCGTAACGTCTATGCCGCGCTCCTGGATCGTTACTTCATAGGTATAGGTCTGTGCATCGGTAAGGATAAACCCAGCCACTTCCATCTTGGGGTTTATTTCGCAGAGATAGATGAGTTCCGGTATCGGAGTGCGCAGGAGCGTTTCAAAGAGCGTCTCCGCATGTTGGGCGAGAGTATAGTCGTCATCCGCCGCCGTATAGGAGGAGTTCCCGGCGGCATTGTAGGCCCTAATCTTGAACCAGTAATGCGTCGAAGGGGTCAGGTCAAAGACCTTGAACCGCGCAAGCCCGGCGCCTATGACGCAGATTTCGGTGTAATCCGCCCCGTTCAAGGACTTCTCAATCTTGTATCCTGTCTCCGTCGTTGTCGGCGTCCAGGCCAGGACCATATAATCGGCGTCTATCTCTGAGATGGAGAATCCCGTCGGAGCCGCCGGTTCGCTGATCGTCGTTGCCTCGGCCTCGTTGGAATAATCCGAGTAGGCCGCGCCCTGCTTGGCGCGCACGCGATAGCTGTAGGAAAGGCCCTTGGTCAGCCCGCTGTCCCGGTAGAACGTCGCATTGGGGGGGATGGTAGCGACCTCGGCATAGGAACCCGCCGGCAGTTCCTTCCGCTCCAGGCGGTGATCGTCCTCCTCATCGGAGTTGTCCTGGAACGTGAGTTCAATCTTCGTATCGGAGAATGGCGTCGCCACGAGATTCGAGGGTGTCGCTATCCCGGCGAACGTCACCGTGTTGGCCGTGTTCGAGTAGAGCGAATTGCCGTCGCCGTTATAGGCCCGGACCTTGTACCAATACTGGGTGTTGGAGGAGCGGCCCGTGCGAAGATATGTTTTGACGTTTGCACCGACCGTGGCAATTTGAGAAAATCCCGAACTCGGGCCGGTCGAACTTTCCTCGATCTTGAATCCCGTTTCGTTGTTGGAGTTGTCCTGCCAATTCAACCGGATTGTCGAGGAGCTCTCCGCCTGGGCCGTAAGCGCAGTCGGCTTGGAAGGGGGGTTGGTCATGTAAACCGTCGCCTCGTTCGAGAAGGCGCTTGAAACGAGGGCATTATACGCCTTGACTTTGAACGTATAAGTTGCCCCCGGGGTGAGGCCGTCCTTCTGGTATTCGGTGACATTCGGCCCGACCGTCACCATGTAAATGCCGTTCTTGTAAATCTTGTATCCGCTCTCGGCCTGGGAGTTGTCCTCCCACTCTATGAGCGCCGAGTCCGAGTCAACGCAGGTCGCATCACAGCCGGTCGGCTTGGCGAGCCAGGTCGTGGCCGAGGCGGTATTTGAATAATTGGTATATCCTTCATTTGGCGGCGTATCCCGATATCCCCGGACGCGAAAATCATAGGATGTTCCGTCCACAAGCCCGGTGCTCTGATAGCTCGTGGGCGTCCCCGGGAGGTTGGCGATTTCATTCCAGGACCCGCCGGAGACCCGCCTCTCTACGTGGACCTCATCGTATAAGGGACTCCCGTTTGTCCAGGCAAGATTAATTTTTCCGGTATCAACCGCGGCGGCGGTAAGCGCGGTCGGGGCGGCTAACGCCATCTATAATTTCTCCCGCAAATTAAGGCTCCAAGACCAGCTACCATGATTGTCCAACACCGGCTGTATGAGTTCGGTATTTTTAACGAAATATGATTGATTGCTCGGAGAGTCAGAATCGAGACAGACGACAAAACCGTAGGATATCCCAACCTCCTCAAAAAACAGAATTATGCCGTCAGCATCGACGTCGAGAAGGCCATTGTAAGGCAGTGTCCATATTTTTCGCCGGGGACGGGGTTGCCCATATTCGACAAGCGAATGGCCCTCCTCAACCCAGGAGCTATCATCCTTCCCCCTTACATACGATCGCGCGACAGACCGGCTTAGCTCCCAATACGTACCCATGACCACGGGGCCGATATGGATATAAGAATTCGGATTCGTCGGGTCCTCAACCTGAATTTGGACATAGCGCTTGGTGCTTGAGGAGCCGAAGAAATAAAACAGATTTGTCGGGTTATGAGTGATCGTCACTTCCACAAGATTCACGGTAAAGGCGTCATCGTCCGCCCCGCGCCATTTGATTGTTGCTGAGGCGGAAATATTGTGATTGAGAAGGACCAGGCAATTCACCGTCTGGGCAGTCAGAAGATCATTTGTGATGAAGGCCCGCGGATAGTGGATTCGGCGGTAGTCGCCATCATACGTCAACGCCCCCGTGTCATCCGCCGCGTCCGAGAACCCGCAGAGGCCGGAAATATCGACGGCCTTGTTGGTGCCCGTGTTCCATCGGATCGTGAAATTCGATCCGGCGGAGATGGTAAACAGCGCGTTGGTTTCGCTGTAGACGCAGGCATAGGTCAGCGCCTTCCCCGGGGCAGCATTCATGGCCGCCGCAACCGCCGTGGCCAGGGTCGTCCCGTTGTAGCCCCCCGTGGCCACCGTCCCCGTCAACTCCGCCCCGCCCTCGTCGAAATTTATGTATTTGTTGCTGTCGGTCACGACAAAAAGCCCGTTGCCCGAGAGAGTGCCATGGCGCGTCCGCCAGAACTGGCTCGGCGTATCTCCCTGAGTATCGGTCGACGGATATTGCGGGTGTTCGCAGCACTCGCCCAGGATGGTGCCCTTGCGCCAGAGATTCGAGAAAATTAGCCGTGTGTTGGTCATATTGCATACGCCTTTATTCGCTTGAGGCCGATGGCCCGGTTTACGGTCTTGATTATTTTTGTCTCGATTTTCTCATCGCCTATGTAATTATTGAGTTCCAGGTGGAATTCGATCATTCCCTCGGTCGACTGTTTTCCCCCGGGCGAGACCTGGACTCTTTCGGTTCCCCTTTCCCCCGCCATGAATAAGGTTGGGCGATTGACCACCGTATTGATCCCATGCTGACCGAACTGGATGTCTTTTAAGCCGGCGGTATAGTCGGCAATTTTCTTAAGATGGTCATTCATGGAATGGAAAACGCCCGTATGCGCCCAGGTCGATTTCTTTATCTCATCCACGTTGGCAAGAACCCAATCGAGGGAATGCATGATATCGAATGCTCTATCCCGTATCTCGTGAATCCAATTTCCCTCGGTCTTTCCGAGTCCCCCGCCTCCGGTTATAATCCCGGCCAGGAACGCACCCACAGCCGCGCCCAGCCCCGTCCACAGGCCGCTCACTACCCCCGAAGCCGATTGCGTAATTGAGGTGACTGCTTTCGTTGCATTCTGCGCAGCCCCCGACATCGTATCGACGGCAGCCTTGCCTATGTCCAGGAACCAGCTCTTGAATTTTTTGAGAACTTCCCCCGCGACCATCTCCCCTATCATGGTAAAGAAGGCATCCTTAATCGTTCCGAATAGCGCCTTGAAATCCAACTCAAGCCCTTCATTCCCAAGTTTAATACCGGATACGAAGTCGCCGAATCCGCGGGCGATATCGTTGTAGAGCCCGTCGAAATAGCCGCTCGTTTTCTCCGTAGTCGTTTTGGCGTCCGCCGCCAGGCTCTCAAGAAATGGAACATGAATTCCCCGCAACCCCAACATGGCACGTAAGATTTCATTGGCGAAGATAATCACGTCTTCTTTGGTTTTCCAAATGTCCTTCGCCAGGGTCGCAAAGCTTCCCTGTATGAGCGAATTTGCGTCAACTATGCCGCCTTTAACCAGGGTCCAGGTTCTCTCCATCAACCGACTACGGTCAATGAACTGAGGAATCATCGTTTCCGAAATTGGGAGGAAATTAATGACATAGGATTTCCAAAGAGCCACCACCAAGGCATCGATTTTCCCGTAGTTAGTCCCTAATGCGACACCGGTTTCAGCAAGTTCCGTTTTAATTGTCTCCGTAAGCGTCGGAATAAAGCTATTTAACTTCTCAAGCTCTTCCTTCTGATCCTTCGCCGCGATCAGCGCTTTTGAATGCCCGCTGGTCAGCTCCTCAAGGAATTTTTTTAGCGCCTCGCCTTCCTTTCCCTCGGCTATCGCCTTATATGTTTCAAGCGTATTCTGGCCGTACTTATCCCAAATCGCCCGAAGATCATCAACTCTCGCGACCGAGGCCCGGACCGCCGCATCCTCGAAATCCGACCAGTATCCGATGGCCTTGGTTAGCTTGCCGTAGACCGCCAGTTCCTCCGATATCCTCTCGCCGGGCCTGATCTCTTCGAGCAATTTATAGGCGCCATAGGCAATCATGATGGCCGCGCCCAGGCCGCCGAAACTCGTAGTCAACGATTTAATCCCGAGAATCAACCGGGGGAGCATGGTCAGAAAAAGCCCGAGTCCGGTTAGAAGCAATCCCAGCTTGAGTCCGCTTTCGGTGAGCCATTTCACGAGCGCTGGGTGTTCGGCAACCCACTCGCGGACGTTGATGACGACAGCTTTTGCCTTGATGATGAATTCCATCGCCATCGGCATAAGCTGCATGGCAAGCTCACGAGCCACCCCACTAAGTCCGGCTTGGAGTTCTTTGAGCCGGTCATTAAAGTCTTCGCATCCTTCTGCGGCCTCTTTTGAAAAGACTTGCCCGAGTCGTTCCGCCTCTTTATATTGCTTCTGAAGTTCGGTAGAGCTCTGATTAAGAAACGGAATTAATTCGGTTCCGAGTCTTTCTCCGAATAATTTTCCGGCCAGGGCGGTTTTTAGTACGCCATCTTCCATCCGTGAAAATTTATCCGCCACATCAAGCAATACATTATCCAATGGCCTGAGCTTTCCTTCGGAATCCGCTACGGAGATTCCAAGCGCATCAAAGGCTATCTTTGCTTCTCCGGTTCCCATGCTGGTATCCAGCATATTGCCGGCCAAAGTCTTTAATCCCCGAGCCAATCCTCCGACTGAAGAACCGGCAAGTTCGGCTGATAGTTTATAACCTGAAAGGATTTCGGTCGAAATGCCAGTTTTCTGTGAGAGCTTGGCTATTTCATCACCGGCATCTGCGGTAGATTTGAGGATTGCGCCGAATGCGCCGACGATTGCACCCCCGACAATGGTGAGCTTTCGGCCGGCAACATCAAAGCTTTTTCCGATCGATGAGGCGACGCCGCCCAGTGTCCGTTCATCCTTCTCGACCTCCCGAACGGACGAATTCCATCCGGTCTTGTCGAGCAGTAATTTCCCGACGATCGACCCGGCGACAAAAGCTCCCATCTCAGCCATCATTTCCTCCGCTTCTTGGCCTTTTCTCTTTTCGCCCTTGCCATCCGCTCTATCCGCCCGATTTCCTCTTCATGTTCAATCTCATACATATCCGTCTCAAGTTTCGTAATGCGGTTTTTCATATCCCGCTCGATCATGTTGGGCAAAAGCGCAGCATCATATCTCTCACTTCGGCGAATGAGCATCTGCCGTTTTGCCTCCTTCAGCCAGAACTTCAGATCCCGGACATCGAGGGCGAGGATGTCCGAAAGCGTAAAAAGTCCCGGAAAAGCACTGGCGATCAGGGCTGCTTGGCTTCCCCGGGATTCGACAAGTTTTTTTCGGCTGTCTCCGGGTTCAGGATGGCGCGGACGACAAACCGGACCAACTCCCCGACCTGGCAAAGGTCAAGCTTGGAGAATGCTTCGCTCGGGCCGAAAAAGACCTCGAGCCTCTTGTAGGCGGCATCAAGATTCCCCTCCCCTATTGCCCTGTCGAGCTCCTCTATTTCCCGGAGCTTTTCACGCGTGATGCGCCGTAGCGTGAATTTCTGGCCGTCGATCTCAACTTCTATCGGCTCATAGAGCGATGTCGCCGTGTCGATTTTCAGCTTCGGCATGGCTGATTATAACCCGTACTCGGTCGAACCGGACGGCATGCCGAGCGTGCCGAATTCACCCACCTGGCCGCTTTCCTGGGAGACGAAAATCTTGAACGTGACGGGGAAGACGCGCTGCGTGGACTTGTCGAAGGTCAGCTCCCAACCGGCGACGGGGAAGCATTTGAAGATTTGCACCCATTCGGCCGGGTCGTCCGAAGTCTGGGGAACACCGTCCACGTCTCCGCAGATGGGCTTGATCACAACCGACTTGGCGAGGTCGTACATCTCGCAGGACATCTGATTCCGCATTTTGATGTACTCATGCGGGGGGGCACCCTCGATTCCGCCGGCGTTCAGGATTTCGTTGAGCTGTTCGAGCGTCGAGCGCGTCATCCTGATCTCCAGCGTTGCGACGGTACCGATCATGACGGCATCGACCGGGGCGTCGCCGTACCGTTCCTCGAAAATGTCCTGAACGTGGGTTTCGCCTTTGTAGACCGTTGCGCCGAGCATCGGCCCGAGGTCAATGGCGCCTGATTCGCCATAGCCCCAGACCACTTCGCAGGGCCCAATATCATGTATGGGCAGACTCATGATAAAACCTCCTATTGAAATTGAAGTCCTGGCATGGTAAAATATAACTATGCCAGGTACTTATAAACGAACTGAAGAGATTAAGAAAAAAATGAAACGGGCCAGTTTGAAATATTATGCTTCGGGATGGCCCGGAGCTTTTAAAGGAAAACATCATACTCCAGAAACGAAAGAAAAATTGCGTCAGGTTCAACTTGCTTATAATCAAAGATTGAGAGAATCGGGCATTCCTCATCATTCGATTGGTCATATATGTTCTGAAGAAACGATCCGAAAAATGAGTCTTGCTAAAAAGGGAAAATATGCCGGGCCAAAACATCCATGTTGGAAAGGAGGAAGAAAAATATCTTACGGATATATTTATGTTAAATGCCCTGATCATCCGGGTGCGAATTCTTTGGGATATATTCGTGAACATCGTCTTGTTATGGAAAAAGGGATTGGCCGTATATTGAAGCCGACGGAACATGTTCATCATATAAATGGAAATAAGACAGACAATCGTCTGGAAAATCTTATGTTGTTTTCGAGCAATCGAGAGCATGGTCTTTATAGAGAATCCCGTAGAATCTGCCCTCATTGCGGAGGAAAACTTTAACTCCCTGGTTCGGTTCCGCATGAGCCCTCTTCACATCGAAATATGTAATTTGTGCTGAACTCATACCGTCCATTTCCATCCTGGCCGATGTAGGCCGGAGTCGAGATTGCCTCAATCGTCATGGCCAGATAATCCTCGCCGCTGCCCTCAAGCCGCGGCATGTTCAACCCGCTTTGGCCGTGGAGCGCCCGGAAAACCGTCCAGGAATCTTCGCGGGCCGAGAAATAGGTCTTGGCGCGGCTCACAACTTGAATGTCGAGATTCATCATATCGCGGCAATAGAAGTTCGGCTCCCCGCCGCCCGGTTCGGCAACAAGGATACATCGCTCGGGCGCGCTTTGTATGCGATGGCCGACCTGGAGCGCGCCGGAATCCTTGGTGAACCCGGTCCGCTGTTCTATAAGTTCGCAGATTTCAGGGAACATTTTATCTCGCCGAATTCTTTATGTGCTCGGCCACGATTTTCATGTAATCGTTTTTATACATCATCATTTTTTTCTCCAGATACTTCGGGCCAGGATTTGACGCCCCTTTATTTTTCGTCCAATGAATGGGCCAATGACCCGACATAACCCGCCCTAATTTATCCTTTTCCGATATATTACTCGGACTAATTTCATGCCAACGCGCCGCGTATTTTATGTTAAAACCGCAATCAAGAGTAATTTCTCCCCGTTTAACCTTAGCTTCATCAATTCGTTTCGATCCCCAAAGATCGCCGATGTCTTTCGGAGCCTGGGGAGGCTTTTGAACGGCATCCAAAAGCACTTGGTTCCCGGCCTTGAACAGACCCTTCCCGGCCTCCTTCGGGATGGCATCCTCAACGATCCGTTTGAATCCTTTCTCGAAGTCCTTAAAATCTAATGTCATTCCCATGTATCACCTAAGCCAGGACCACTTCATAATGCGGAAAGCTAAATGCCTTGGGTTGGTGAATATCCACAATTGTTCTTTCTGAACTTTCGCCCGGAATGATAATTCTATCTTCGTGCTGAAGGGCACGGCCAAGCAGGGCATCAATCTTTTTGGGAAGATAAACTGTAACCGGAGAGATGGTTGATGGTTTTCCGATGGTAACATTTTCACCCTTAATATCCCGGACAAGCCGCGTCTTCCATTCGACATAACCCTTAACAGTGATGGTGTCTCCAGACAGCGGCTCATTCCATTCATCGGCGCTGTTCCACTTTAGGATCGTTATCTCATCGACGCAATACGCATTTATCATCTTCGCCTCGACACAACCTCAATCGCTTCACGACTCGTCGGTGTGATATTGTGCTGGCACTGAGGATGAGGAGGAAATTCCATCGGCATCTCCGGATAATCCGGGTCTTTCCCGGAAAGGGAATAGACATTCCCCTCTATCTCCATGCAGATTTCGCATTCCGTGTTGTGGTCGGAGACTTCCACCAGGTCATTCTCATACTGCCGGCAAAGGTCTTTTGTAGCCTCCGTCTGCGACTTCCTTATCCCCGTTCGCGCCACCAGTTTGGCATACTTCCGGGCATCCCAGAACTTGCCCTTGACCTCAATAAGGCCCTCATCGTTTACACGACCGGAAAGATAGTCGAGGATCTTCTTCCCGAGCTCACCCCGCGAAATCTCCGTCGCCACGGCCTCCTCGCCCATCTCGGCAAGCCTGCGTAGGATCTCCCGCCGATTGAATTCCTGAATCCGGGCAGACCTTGCAGTCTGCGCCCCGACGAGCGCGGCTTCAAGCATCTGGTCGACCGTCCGCCGGATTGAAACGTTGGCCGCAACGAGGGTTTCAAGCGCCTCATCGCGCAGGATTATTGCTTTTGACATTAACTGTCGTCTGGGCTTTTTCCCGAGAATCCTAAGCGCCACACGCGCCCGCGCGACCCCGTGTGCATAGGCCGAAACGAGGGCCGTATCCGTCCATCCCTTTGCCGCCAGGTCGAGTGCAAGCGTCAGCCGCCGTGTCCTTCGCCGGATTTCTTCGGCCTTCCCGGCGTCGAAATTGAGGATGTCTATCGCCCGGAGCCCTCCCTTGATTTCGCGGCTTGCCTCGCCGTAGACTCGGGAAAGATCGATTCTATCCATTATTTTTGGGGGACCGCCACAATCCCAACCTTCTGCTGCACCACCTGAACCGCCTGGGCGATTGCCTTGATGTCGGCGGTGTTCACGTTCAGCTGGTTCACGATGGCCGTGAAATTCTGCGAGTACTTCACCTCAGCCTTGAGGGCCTGAATCTGGACGATGCAATAGGCAAGGATGGCTGCCACGATGACAAAAACGATGACGTCCTTGAGAGTGATCTTAAACTCCATGATACCTCCTAATTTTTTATCCTCACCGTCGTACCCGCGCCAAGGCGGATGACGGTTCCCGGTGCAAGTTTGATGACGTGGGCGGTGGGAGAATCCGCATATTCATGCACTCCGATATCAGGAGCGACGCCTTGCGGTATAGCTGTACCCCAAAAGTCCGTACTTATGCTGACATCAACCCCCATATCTTTGCATGGAGAACCGGAAGTGATTTTATAATCAACAGCGTTTGCCCCACCCGCATTTACGAATAGGGGATTTATATTCCATTTGCTGTTCTCGTCAAATCCCGATGCTGTCTTCCAGGCTGCCCATTGAGCAGAGCTATAAGTTGTGTCCGAATTTCCGGCATCGACCATAATATACGGGGCGTTTGTCATGTAATAGCAGTTGTAATCAATATCCGTGAATTTTCCGAGTCCGCCCGTCGTCCAGCTAACCAGTCCAGCGGCACAATCATGCATATCCCCAGCAATAATATTGTTCTTGATAGTAATATATCTCTGCGGTCCGTTCCAGGTATATGCGCCGATGGCCGATGGATAATCTGCCGTGTCGGTGCAGAGCGGGTTTCGCCCATAAATTACATTATTGTAGATGGTACATCCATCCACGTAATAATCAAGATAGATTCCATGTTTCCAAAAGTTGAGGATGATATTCCCGTAGATTTGCGTATTGTCCAGATAATAACCCATGTCGCTCAGGATGGATATAGCAGCGTTGTCCGTTCTGTTCGGCCAGGGATAATCAGCATCGGTGTAGATAATATTATACCGAATGATCTGATTCTGCATCGTTCCGCTCGGACCATTATGTTTAGTATCTACCTGGGCGTGTCCCCCGTTGTAGCAGATGTTATATTCGATATAATCCCAGGTAGAATCGCACTCGGAACCATAATGCTGTATATTATGGGCGGCGGCATCGCTACATATATTGTTCTTGACCGTCCAGTTATTGCCCTCCCAATAGATATTATCTGCCGCCCATTGCGTACCGGCCTGGTCATCATAAGGCCCGGAATGATGGACATAACATCCATCAACCGTCCCGCCGTCTACGCCACTTTCCCCATAGATACCTTCCCTGGTAGTATAGGCCACTTCGATATCTCGAATGTAGAGATAATGGGAATCCCACCGAGTCCGTATGCCATCCATCCGATTGGCGGCTTCCACCGAACCGTAGCGAGTATCTGGGTCCGCCGGTGAATAGCAGTAAAGATAATTCGATGACCAGTACCAATCGTACTCAGCGTCGGGCGTGGTATCCCTAACTCCCCAATGTGTTTTTCCGTCTCCATTGGTATTTATAAAAAGTACCGGGCCATTATTGTCCCCCCCTCCTGGATAAGAAGCACACGAAGCTCGCCAGATGTTTCCCCCTTGATCGGACCAGGTGCTCACTTGATCGGAACCCATGATTTTCGGGTAAGCCCCGGTATCATAAGCACCGATTGTAAATGGATGCCCGGATGTCCCGTATCCTCCGACAAACTCCATCTGCTCTCGCCACACGCTCCCGCGTTTCAGGTATAGAAAATTGTCTGACTCGTTCCCATTTAATTGGCTCATAGCATAAGTCAGGGTAGCCCAGGCTTGTGCATCGGATAGTCCCGTGTTTCCGTTGCTCCCGCCGTTCTTGACGTAATAATCCGTTGAGCCAAGAATTCCGGCGCAGACGATCAAGATCAAGGTCAGGGTAAAAAGTTTTTTCATTTTATTAAGATCACCTTCGGGACATAAGCCGGCCCTCCGGCGGGGGTATATGTGATATCAATCTTCGGGTCGGTGGCCGTTCCAGTAGCTTCGCTCGAAGCAAAGACAACAAAATTGTAGACATCCGTTCCAGTAATCGCCGAATCTATGCAATCATGTCCCTCCCTGACACCAAATCTGGAATAAGCATTTGCTCCTGTTCCAGATTTTTTTATCCATCCCCTGCCAGTGGCGTTAAGAGTAAACACATTATAGGCATCATCAGTTATCCCGCTGGACAAGTCTATTCTTGTTGCCCCTTCAGTTGGATTGTCTATCGCTCCGCATTGGTCGAAATCAACATCAGCAACCGTAGTCGGGTCGGCTTGCGTCGTTTCCCCGATGATATTTACCCAATCATCACCATCATTATCATCGAATTGATGATAAGTCGAATAGAGGCTGATAGTAGCTGCCGTTATGGTACAATCATCAGGTAAGGCCGTACAATCAAATGGGATGAATGCACGAACTATTCCGAATACGCTGGATTCATTTTGAACCGTAGCAGCAAAAGTTGTCTCAGTCGGATAAGCTCCCCATCCCACTATATCATCATGTACAGCATTCCAGGTCGATTCAGCAGCATTGACATTTCCATCACCAGCCCCCGAAAAATAACTAGCCGAATCCGGATCACCGGAAAGCGGGGAATAAACCGTCAATGTGAATGAACCGTCCCCATTATCCCGGATGAAACTTCTTTCATTAAGCGGTGCTCCAATTCCGGCAGGCGGTTGAGATATGGTATAAAGAAAGCCGAAAATCAAAACAAGAAAAAATAGAATTAAAGACCCTCTTTTATTCCTCATCGGCTCATCTCCTTAATCATCAGGGAAGTTGGAATCCAAGGCGAATTTCGAGTCCCGCCCCGACCGTCCCCGTGAAGGTTGTTACATCAATCCGAATTACATCCCCCGTCGCAACATCATCATAGGTCGCGTTGATCGTACCCGGTTGCGCTGAGGTGGTCGTATCCTTTTCATTCGCCTCAATCCTCATGGCCGTCGAAAGCATATCCTGACTGTCAGTAAAATTGTAAAGATCGATGTCCATATTTTGAGCGGTATCAGCGGTATAGACATGAGCGCCGATTGAGACGAGATTCATCCCGTTTAACTCTACCGGGATAGTAACGTACATTTTCCCATCCCCGGAAGTCACAACCGTAGCCTCAGCCATGACCTTGAGGATCATCGTCTTCGTTCCGAAAACAGACCCGGCCAAACTATCGGGGCTGACTGCCCTTGTCGCGTCCGTCCCGGTATTCACTTCTGAAGCTATGGCGATCTCCACCTTTCCGGCAACAGTCGTTGAAGACGCGGAGACGATTGCGTCGGCATTACCGACGGTCAATGTCCCCACGCTTGTAATCGAAGTAAGGGCCGCCCAAGCCGGGGCCGTGCTTACCCCACCCGAGGCCAGATAGGAGCCGGTCGCAACGTCAGCGAGTTTTCCGATCGTCGTGGTAGTCGAGGCGTAAAGCAGATCACCCACGGCATAGACAGAAAGCCCCGTCCCCCCGTCCGTGGCTGCAACGTCCGTACCAGCGGCCCTGTAAATATAAGCACTACCTATAGTTAGGGCTGTCGGAAGATCGGCCCCCCACGCAGGGGCGACACCGACTCCACCCGAGAGAAGCACTGAACCAGCAGCCACGTCCGCGAGTTTCGATAGCGTGGTGGCTCCGCTTGCGTAAATCAGATCGCCTACGGCATAGCTTGCCAATCCGGTACCGCCGTTTTCAACGTCAATGATGTTGTCGCTTCCGGTGTCATAGACCGCTTTCGTCATATCTCCCGCGCCAGCGGAAGTCCAAGAAAGGGTGCCCGTTCCATTCGTTGTCAGGACCTGACCGTTCGACCCGGCGGTCGTGGGGAACGTAGCGGTCCAGGCCGCAGCGGGCGTGCCCGCGGAAAGTGTCGTATCATACGTCCCGCCTTCGAGGATTAGGGTTGCAAATGTGGGCGAGCTCGAGCTGGAGAGATTTTGGTTAAGCGTAACATCGGTTGAGACGATGAGATCGGTTGTCCCTTTGGTGACGGTAAATGTGTTCGCGGCCGTGTCAGCGACGGTCGTGCCAAGAAAGGCCAGGGTCCCCGCGCCATCCGAGTCAACGACAATCGAGCCGACTGAACCATCCGCCGCAGGCCAGGTCAGCGTCCAATCAGCGGCCATCTCCTGGGCCTTGACATTCACATAGTTCGTATCGTCATCACTCCAGCCAAGTTGTGCCACGGCAGCCGCTTCAGATGAGTCTATAATAATCTCGCCGTCCGTTGTCGAAATCGTCGCATTTGTCCCGTCGTGGGTGATCGAAACAGAATCCGCGCCCGCGCCCGTGATCGTCACCCCGTTTGTCGTATGAGTAAGTGTTGTATCCTGGGCCACGACCCCCAGGGTCATATAGGGATAGCCGGTCATAGCGACCGTGTTGGCCCCTGCTCCGCCGTAAGTCGGCCCGACAACGGTCCCCTGCCAGACGCCAGTGGTAATGGCTGTGCTGTTAAAAACCGTGCCTTCGATTCCCACCGTGCCGGAAGTAGAGGCTATGGTTAGGCTCGTCGCCCCGCTATGAGTAAGCGTTGCCGTAGCGCCCGAGATGGTAGCCCCGACAAAGGACGGAGAAGAACTTGTCGAAACACTCTGGTTTATGGTCAGCGCCGATCCGCCCGAGACGGCCAGGGAACTTGTCCCGTTTGTTATTGTATAAGTATTGGTCCCATCCGTGATCGTCGAAGTTGAGGCTCCAAGAACACCGGATGTGACCTTGGCGATACCCGTTGAGCTGCCGACGGTCAAGCCGGTGAATGATGGAGACGCGGAAGTTGCGAGGTTCTGATTGATCGTCGAATCCGCAGAGACAATTAGATCAGTCGTCCCCCTCGTAACCGTGAAAGTATTGGCAGCGGTATCCGCGATTGAAGTCCCGAGAACGCTCCACGTTCCCGAAGCAACCTGGGGCGTCCCGGTAGAGGCGGAAGTATTGATCCCCGTACCCCCGGCTGAGGGATTGATATCGTTATCCACGTCCGCGTCATACGTCGCCGCAAGCATATCCCCGCCTCCGGCGACTGTTGTCCAGGAGAGGACGGCGGACCCATTGGTAGTCAACGCTTGGCCGCTACTTCCATCTGTTAGGGGCAGGGTATAGGTTTTAGCCGCGCTCGGAGTCCCGGCCTGGAGAGTCGTGTCATAGGTCCCGCCTTCCAGAACGAGCGTCGCGCCCTTTACGGCCCCGCTTGCCGTGACAGAAGTTATGGAGGGAGTAACAGTCGCAGCCCAAGTACCCGCCGTGACCCCGGCAAGGCCCGTCCAGGCGGATGAATCCTGCCCGGTTCCGCCCTTGGCGTTTGATATGGCAGTTCCAGTCCAGATCCCCGTTGCAATCGTACCAAGAGTCGTAACATTAGTCGTCCCAACCCATGTACTGAGAGCCGTATTTTCGACGCTTCCGAGCCCGACCTGCGTTTTGGTTACGCTGTGGGGGTTGGATGTGCTACCGAGGTGTGTGTCAATTACGGAATGTGCGTTCGTCCCGATGTCGGTCAAACTTGTGTGGGAGCGGGTTGAGATTTGCGTGATGTTCGTCAGCGTAATATTGTCCGCGACCAGGGAATCGGCCAGAGTCGCGGAGACAGACCACACTCCGGCGGAGAGAGAAGGTACTCCTGTCAATCCAGAAGTCGAGATTCCCGTCCCACCCCTCGAAACAGCAAGATATTGCTCCCCGGTGACGGTATTGGCGTCGGACCAGTAAGCGGCAAAGTTTGTCGTTCCTGTGATCGCCGACCATGTTCCGGCAACGACGCGCAAGACGCCGCTTGAGGCCGAAGTATCGATATTTGTGCCCCCGGCCGCCGTATCGATCCTATTGTTGGCCGCCACATCGTAGGTCGCTTTCAGCATGTCGCCGGACCCGGCGCTCGACCAGGAGAGGGTTCCCGTCCCATTTGTCGTCAGGGCATAGCCGTTTGTGCCGTCGGTTAGGGGCCAGGTATAAGTTTTGGCGGCAGAGGGCGTTCCGGCTACAAACGTTGTATCGTAAGTTCCGCCCTCAAGAATGAGAGAGCCGCCCTTGACCGCGCCACTTGCCGTTATCGAGGTTACGGAAGGCGTAACCGTGGCGCTCCATGTACCCGCCGTGATCAGGGCCAGGCCCGTCAGGCCGGAACTATTGATATCCGTCCCGCCATTGTTGGCGTCGATAAACCCGTCCGAATCAGTATCGAAGATCGAGGCCAGCATGTCGCCCGTCCCGGCGATAGTGGCCGGGGTCCAGAGCCGGGTTGCGCTTACATAGATGAGCGCCTGGCCGTTTGTGGCCGCCGTTTTACTGACATCGCGGATATCCCTGAGCTTGAAAAGGACCGGCTTTGTCGACTGCGCCGAGGCGAAGATAAACAGGCCCAGGAGCAGAACGGAGAAGATTTTGAGTTTCTTTCTCATGGCTCTCTCCTCAGAATGAAATCGCCGCATTTATGTTTGTGCAATCCCCGGCGCCATTGTTCACGACGACGCGCTCAAGCCGGACATGGCTTACTCCATTAAACGGAAGCGGCCATGTTACTTGAACCGTCCCGCCGACCGCCCGCGTGTCTGTCGGTACGGCAATTTCGTAAACCGTGTCATCGGTCGAAAACGAAGCTCCCCCGTCATGGGAGACGGCGAACTCGAATTCGATATCGACATTGGCCGGCGTATCCGGGTCAAACCAGATTGTTAAGGCTCCGGGTCGGTTGATCTGCGCGATACGAACCGGGGCACAGGTAAACTCCGTCCCGTTTTCGGCGCTATCGTCATCATCCACGGCTATGGCCGCCCCCAGGAAAACCGTCCTTCTCTCCCAGGATGACGATACCGGCATGGCGACGAACGCCAGGGCCAGGATTGCGATAAGGATCAGTTTTTTCATCTTATCCTCCTCAAAATTTATGCACCTTTGTTTTGACCGACTCCTCCTCATCTCGCGCCAGATCGATGGCGCCGAAGGAGGGCTTTTCGGGAACAAAATATTCGGCCAAGGCTATGACGGGTGGCGGAACAGGAACCGCCATCAGCATTCCCTCGGCGTATTTCTCTTTGACCACCCCGGCCTCGATGACGCCCTGGGCCTGGATTCCCTTGCGCCTGTCCTCATCGGCCAGGTGAAGCGCCAGATAATAGGCCATCTCGCCATTCATTTTCTTGAGGACGATGAGCTCTGCCGGAGTAGCATCGGCATAGGTCGGAAATTCCCATCGGGGGTCAAAATAGAGTCGGTTATACGCCATCTTCAGGACCTTCGATTTCTGGAGATTGCCGGATTCTTCGGCGAGATTGTCCCAGGCCTCGGTCTCCAGCCGTTCCTCCTCAAAATAGGTTTCCGCTTCTTCCAGGTCGTCAAACCATCCTAACGACATCGGCGTCTCCTGTTCATATCAAAACCTCCCCAGGGACCCGCTGGCCGGCGAGCTTAATGAGATGGGCGATGGTCCAGCAAACTCGATCGCCGTTCATTTCGGTTGTGAAAAGTCGGGTGGCCTGAAACCTTACCGGGCTATCTATAAATTGAGCCACTTTTTGATCGGTGTAATATTGGAAACTTCTTTCATTCCAGAATGAGACATGCGTAGGATCGGCGAAGGCCCCGCGCCCGTCGGTTGATGGCACGTGGATGAAAGCGTATCCGCCGGGAACCAGCACGCGATAGAGTTCTTGCATTGTAAAAAGCGGGTCTTTAAGATGCTCAAAAATATCAAGCGCCCGAATAACGCCGACCGATGAATCATCGAACGGCCACGGCTTATTAAGATCAGTCGTAATGTCCGCATTCTTAATATCGACAGTTTTGAACCCCTTCCGCGCAAACATCCTGCCGCCGAGTTCGATCTTCAAAAGCTTGCTGTCGTCGGCCCATTTCTCGGCAAGGCCATCGATGTATTTATCGTAAAGCCTATAGACGTTGTTCTGGATTTCCTCGTTATGTTTCAGCCATGTATTTTGTCCGTGGATTCTGTAGATATAGAGTGGCTTATCGATGTGATGGAATTTCGTTTCAAGATATGTCCGACACATCAGATCGGCGTCGTCGAGAATCCGCATCGCTTTATCGTGACCGCCGACTTTTTCATAAACTTCCCGCCGCCAGGCCTTGAGATGGTCCGGGGCAAACCAAATTTTACTCACCGCATTCGGCGTCGGGTCGAAAGAAATGTATTCATCGAGCAATCGGCCCTTGTATTCAATCTCCCGGTATTTCCATCCAAATCGTTCATCATATCTCGGCGTTTTCTCCAAATCCCCCGTGGCATGGATTGAGTTTGAATAGACGAAACCGACCTCCTTATTTCTAAACGCCCTTTCGACCTCCTCCAGGGCCGTCGGCAAAAGCAAATCATCGTGGTCCAATTCCAGCAGGATGTCTCCGGTCGCTTTTTCGCAAGCCATCGCTTTTAGGGGTCCGACCCATTCCGGAGCCTTGAAGGCGATGTGAGGCTTTACTCTCGAATCCTTGAATTCCACCGGCTCGCCGCCGTTGTTATAAAGCACTACCCACTCCCAGTCTTTGACGGTCTGCTCCTTGAGGCTTTCATAGATTTCCGGTAAAAACCGGGAATCATGCGTGGGCGTAAAAATGCTGATCATGCGATTCTTGTCACCTTCAGATAAGAATTGGCCCTGATATACGGGGTCACGGTAGCCTGTACTCCTTTGGCCTGAAGTCCGATGGTCGGAGAACCGCTTCCCGGTGTTATCATAATGCCTTTAATCAGGAGGACATTGTCCCCGGAGATATTGCCGATTGCCGTACTCTGAACGCCTTGAGCGCTAAGCCGATAACCTTTATAGGCAGTAGTTGTTTGGGGACCATGCACCTGCGCCTCAAGCGTAGCACCGGCAACGCTGCATTGAATTGCCCATTGGAGTCCTTGGGTACCCGTACATTGCTGACCGACAACGGCCTCTACTTCATAGGTTGCGCTCGTTGCGAGAACTCCGGTGGTGCACCCGGTGATGTTGGCGAAGGCCTGGGCGGTCAACTGCATCTGTGCACCCTGAATGGCCCAGGCGGATTGAACCCCTTGCGCGCCCTGAACACCTTGGGTCCCCTGCGTGCCTTGATAACCTTGGTTTCCTTGAGAACCGGAATCGCCCTGTGGCCCTTGGACCGTGGAAGGCGCGCCCTGGACCCCCTGGGTTCCTTGATTCCCCTGGTTGCCCTGGTTACCCTGGAACCCTTGCGGTCCTTGGACGGTCGATGCTTCTCCCTGGAAACCCTGATTGCCTTGGTTGCCTTGAGGACCCGTTCCGCCTACGTTTCCTTGGTTTCCTTGAGTACCTTGGAATCCCTGATCGCCCTGTGATCCCGGAGATCCCACAGCACCCTGGGGACCCTGGATCGTTGATGGCTCGCCTTGAAAACCCTGTGCGCCAACAGTCCCTTGCGTTCCTTGGGGTCCCTGGACGGTAGAGGGTGCCCCCTGTGATCCCTGTGATCCCGTTGCGCCCTGGGTCCCGGTTTCACCAATTATGCCTTGAGTTCCCTGGGTTCCCTGAAATCCTTGTGTTCCCTGTACGCCCGTATTACCTTGCGGACCTATAGAGCCGATTTCGCCTTGGGTACCCTGTAGGCCTATAGAGCCGACTTCTCCCTGAAATCCTTGCGGACCAGCATTCCCCGTATCGCCCTTGTCACCCTTTAATCCTTGAAATCCTTGTACACCCTGGCTTCCCGTTGCGCCCTGCGACCCCTGTGAGCCGGTTGGTCCGTCCACGCCTTGAAAGCCCTGACTACCGACATTGCCCTGTGATCCTTGCGGCCCGGGAATGGTTGAAGCCTCCCCCTGGGGGCCCTGGAACCCGATGCCGCCCTGAAATCCTTGGGGACCCTGAATTGAAGATGGGTCACCCTGCACGCCCTGTGGACCTTGATTCCCAATATTTCCCTGGGGACCCTGGTCGCCCTGAACTCCCGGATCGCCATTTATGCCTTGAACACCGGCGCTTCCTTGATTTCCCTGTAAGCCCTGTGATCCAACCGGGCCTTGCGGCCCGGGAGAACCATCCAATCCCTGAAATCCCTGTTCGCCTTGTAATCCGGGCGCCCCGGGATCGCCTGAATCGCCTTTTTCGCCCTTGGAATAAACCTCACCGGCAGTCAATTTTTCAATAAAATCATCCCACCACCACGGGACGCGAAATAGGATCTTGGGAAATCTTCTCATATTTCCAACACTTCAATTTTCATCGATCCGTGTCTTAATTTATTCGGAAGCGGTTCCTCGCTCACAAGCTCCCAGGTCGTTCCGGGCATTTTGCTCCCATCCCAACGAAACGCCCAGGCCTCGTATTCACCGTTTATTCTCAGCCGCCAATACCTGCGCCCTTCGCTCTCGATTGTCGGCGCGAACTCGCCGATGGTAATTTTCGTCCTTACGTTAAAAGTCCCCATCATGGGGCACCCGAAATACGGTTCATGGGCCGATGAGGAGAAGTGCGCCCTTCCGCAACCGCGCATGTATTTGCCCTCAATTACCATTAAAATACCTGTGGATCATCAAGATGGCTGGCGCATTCCGCCAGGATGGATTCCGCCGTGCGATGAGTGTGAAAGCCATGTCGTTTTTTGCGGTTCTCCGGACTCATCCTTTGGCTGCGCCCCTGGATATAGCGTTCTATGGCAATTCCCTCATCGGCAAAAGCCCAATGCGCACCGATGAATGTTTCTCGGGCAACCCTAATTGTTCCGTTTTTGCGTAAATGATGATGCCCAACCTCCCACGCTATCCCCGCATTGGGCCGAACGATGCACGGTTTAAGATGATGCCACCAATACGACCCATGACGTCGCTGCGGGACGGCTGGCAGGGCCGGGTCAAGCCGGCCTTCCGCCCGGTTCCGATAAACTTGGTACATCCCCGCGTTTATAACCGTTGCCCCGTTCTGGCGTTCAAGGAATGCACGTGAATCCTCGCCGTTGGGCGGAAAAATGAGCTCATCGGCGTCGAGCGCGAAAGCCCAATCGAAGGGGAGGCCCGGAACCAGGCGATTGAAAACCTCGATCTTGAACTCATCATCGAGCAGCCCGTCCGGGAATTCCATCGGCCGGATTTCGACATTCGAAAACCGGGTTGCAACCGCGCCCGAGGCATCCGTTGTATCGCTTCCGATGAGAAGTATGATGGAGTCCGCCCAAGCATAATGGCTGAGGAAAAACGGCGCCAATCGTTCCTCGTTATGCCAGGCACTGACAATGCAGACTTTCATCCCTCGCTCCCCTTGACAATAACCCCAATTCCCATTTCATGGCCCGGCCAAACGGTTTTGCTGTCATTGTGACGATAGAATGTGAGCAGGCAATGGGCCTTTTCGGCCGCGCAGATTTCCTGCCACAACCGATGAACCTCAACGCCGATGCCCTCCTCCATACAAACCAGGTCATGGAAAGCGATAAGGTGTTGTGTCATCGGGCCGTAATTCTCGTACTCGAATTTCACGTAATCATAGGTATGGTTTCCGTCGAGAAAGAGAAGATCGATTGCCCTCCCATCAAGTCGTTCCTTCAATTTCTCTATCGTCTCGACCTTAAGCGAATCGCCCAAAATATTCGGGTTCGTTCGCCGATCTACGTCTATCCCGATATGCTCAGCCCCCATGATCTCCCTATAAAACCGCTTCTGGGCGTCGGCGCAAATCCCGATCTCAACGACAACCGGATGCTCCAACCCCCGATTCTTGAAATATCCCGCCGCATATTCCATGAACTGCTGCCATTCCGGACGACACTGGCCGAGCGTCCTTCGCTCCGCATCTACACTGTGCATCAACTCGTTAAACTTCGGGATGAAGCCCATTCTGTTCTCCCATGAAATAGGATCGAGAATTCTGCTCACTAAGTTTGCCGCTCAAAATGTCCAGATAGACTTGATAGTCGCCGGGCACCCAGCTTTTGAGCCTATCCCGAGCGGGTGTATCAAATTCGCGATATTGTTTCTCATCATGTCCAATTCCGATTCCCGGACGGCCCGGCAATCCTTTGATGCCCAAATAGAGCGGCGGCTCATCGATGAAAAGAAACCCGCGAAGGGTTCGGTATGTTCTTTGCCACAACCGAATATCAAGAAATTGCTGACTCCTCATGTCCAAGCACCGCTTAAACGCCGGAAGGGATGCCGATCTGAATGCCGTCTGGGCTAAGGAAGCATGGCTGCCATTTGAATGAGTACAATGCCCGCCGGATGGAAGATGATAATATTTGCTGTTTTTAATTCCGACCACCTCATGATAAGCAAGTCGAGCAGCCATCCCCGCTAAATATTCAGGAGCATAATATTCGTCATCCTCGATGATGATGATCTTATCCCCCGTAATGAACGGCAGTGCAGCCGAAAGATTTTGACAAAGCGTATGCTTCGGATCGGAGGGCAAGGGTTCGCGCCTGATGTACTTAATGAAAGAGAATGATAAATCGATTTTCAATGGGGTCTTCCCATCATCGATTACGAGCCATTGCGTAGGCCAAACCGTTTGTCTTTCCATCCATCTTTGACACAGTGCAAAGGCCAGGGGACGGTCGCCGGTCGGAGTGATCGCGGTTATCATTTCATCCATCTCCTCGCCTGACCAGTCGCACGGTTATCACGCTCGGCCCGGAATTCGATCCAATTTCTTCGTCGCCCTTCTTTGACCAATCGGAATTCAAGCCGATGAACCAAGCCGCAATCACAACACATCATTTTGTAGCCCCTGCGCCTCGGCCTGACCCACTGGCTGGATTTTAGCTTCGTGTATCTTGCCATCACCCAATACCTCTTTTATTGTTGAGAACGGAAAACATCGAAGTCCGGATTCCGGATTCAAATTTATTACCTTGAATTGTGTCCGCCTGATGAATCGGTTCATCCGCTCGAAATCCCGCGTAAAAGATTTGAACACGCTCTCCGGCATCTTCCCCGGGTATCCCCCGTGATAATGCGATCGGCCTCCCGAGAATTTGCAATCAATCCCCAGGAGGTATATCGGATTGGCGCCGAGGCAGACGGCCAATCCTATTGCCCCAACGCCCGAATTATTCCCATGATAAATTCCCTTCCGAAGTGAGTTCGATAGCCCTACGCGGCCGGCACCGCGGATTGAATAAACGTCATCGAGTTTCCGGCCCAGAATGTTAAGGAAAACCTTATAGCCTTTGAATTCATTCCACTTCTCAAGACAGCCGGGCGCGAGTCGCCCGTTTTGTACCAGGCCGTAGAATGTGGTCGTACTCCCATCCATGAAAAACAGGATGTCGGCAAACGGCACGTCCAGATACGCTTTGTTGATAGCGATGATACGCCCGCGCCCGCGCAAGCGCTCGAAGTCGAAACCCAAGAGCGACGGGCCGCCGCCGATAATGAAGCATCGTTGCCCTGCCCATTCCCCGTCCTTCAACACTTCATGGGCCGGCCGGTGGGGGCTTATCTTCAAGCGCACGCGCTGAATGTTTTCGGCCATCATGGCATCTCGCTCCCTTAAAAACCGTTGAGCTTCCGGACTTTGCGTTGTCAGCATGTTTCGTCTTAAATCGGCCTGGGGCCGAACCGCCCTTGGGCGATCCGACCCCTACCGTATAATTTTCCTATCCCCGGATATCCTCCATTTCGTCGGTGATACTGACCTCACCGCAGGAAACTAGGGGATTGAAGCTTCCCGCGGGACATGAGCCGCTTTCCTCGGTCAGCTCGATGCAGTTGATCTGGTCGATATCCCCGATACACCCGCCGTGCCTCATCCAGCCGGCGACGGTGTCGGTGTAACTCAGGATGTCGAAATCGTCGAAAAGCGCGAGATCCATCCGGTAGCCGATTTTGAGCGTCCGCCCGGGCAGGATGACCAAGATCCGGGCATGGTTGGCGAGCATCATGGATGTGATCTGGCGGAAATTGTAGTCGATGAGCTTTTCGCTGTCGGTGAAGGCCTGCATCCTCTGGCCGAGCGCATACCGCACGCGCCCCCGAAGCTGGAGCGGCGCCAGAACGATGAATTGGGTATTGGCGACATCGACGCTCAGGCCCCGCGCTGCGGCATTCTCCAGAATGTTTGTGGCCCCATAGTTGATCGATGCGGCAATACTCCGGGCATCGGCATCGCAGTCGTCACAGTCGGACGGAATTTGGGCGCAACAGCCCTTAACGTCAGCCGCGGCCTCGAGTAGCCCATAGTACGTGGCTGCCCGGTTGCTGTAGGCCTTATTCCGGAACTCGATCGCATTGTCCTCAAGCGTCCACCAGTCGCCGTCCTCGAATAGCCGCCGGTGCCAACCCAGGGCGCCCCCATAGTAGCAGAAGCCCACGCGCTCCTTGGCCCCTCTCATCTGATAGACCTTGAGCTTCTCGCCTTCCTTGACTTCCTGGAAGGTCAGGCCGCTTACGACGGCCGCCATGTCGAACCCGCTGGCCTTGGTGCCGCTGAAGTCCCGGATGTCGAAAATCTGCTCGTAACCGTTGTCGTAGTTCGTCATGAGATGGAACTTTTCGATGATGTCGATCGCCTTCTCGTTCACCCAGCCGTCGGAGGCCAGTGTAAACTCCTGGATCTGCTTGTGCTCTTTGACGAACTCGGTGACTTTGGCGAGTCGGGAGTCCATGAACCTGTTGGGCAGGGCGCAGAAATATTGAAGCGCCCCCGCGAGCTGCCGCCGCTGTTCCGGGTCCTTGTGGTCGAACTTTTCCCAGTTGAGGTTAAAAATTCTGCTTTTCATCTTTTTCTCCGTTACAGGACGGCCTCAACCTCGGCGTGATCGCCCTTGAGGTCGATTTCAACGTGACTTTCCAAGGCCGCGGCCGGTTCCGTTGCGATGCCGATCCAGTAATAGCCTGAATCGAAGGTCGGCGTGACCAAGCGCGTTACCGGGTCCCAGTAAACGCGGTCACCGGGCAGGAAGATGTCCGAGGATTCGATCATCTTGGGAACCATGATCTTTTCGGCATGGTAGATCAAGACAGCCTCATCCCCATAGTCCGCCGACTCCAGCGCCGCACCCACCGTGTCCTCAACGAGGTAAAGGTAGGACTCGCCCGCAAGGCGTGCATCCTTGATCCCCAATACCCCGTCGGTTTCGGCCACGGTGAACTTGAGACTTCGCCAATCGCCCATCGGCGTGGCGGTTCTTAGTGCATCGGGCATGTGTTTTCTCTCCTCTTAAATTTCTGTTCCTGTTTTCGCTTTTACGGCTCTCCGCTCAGGCCCCACCGTCGCTCGTGCGAATCATGGGGTTTTGCGCCGGGTCGAGATACTTGTTGATCGTAGTATCCTTGGTCTTTGGGTCCGGCCCCGTCCCGCCGTTCCGCGCCTTGTCATCAGCCGGGTTCTCCTCAACCCCGAACACGTCCTTGGCGATCCGCTTAAAATCCTCGACCTCGCCATCAAGGTAGGTATTGAATTCCTTCTCTACCTCCTCCGGCTTTTGGGGCATGAATCGAGTGAGCCGTCCAGCGATAAACTTAGATTGCTTTTCCTCAAGCTTTCGCTCGGTCTTCGCTTTCTCGAAAAGCGACGGGATTCTTGTCTTGGCCGCCTCGATCGTTGAGGTCTTGATGGCTTCATCCTTAGCCTTGAGCTGGACCTCCAGGGCGGACTTTTCCTTGCCGGTATCGGCCAATCGCTTCTCGGTCTCTGCGAGCCGCCGTTTCGTCTCCCGCATCTCGTAGTAGACTTCGGGGCTCACGTTTTTCTCCCGCATTTGCTCCTTGATGGCAGGGTCAGCCGCAATCTCTCCGATCCCAAAAATCTCGGAAGGTTGGAGCCCGGCCTCGCGGATCAACTGCTTGATCTCCTCCGCGGTGGGTTTATCCAATCGATTCTCCTTTATATGGTATTTTGCGAACGCCTGGAGCTGACCGAGCAGCGTCGCGCCGGGAAAGCCCGGCGTTTCTATGCCCGAATTCCCCAGGGCAATTCCCGTCACGCCATGTACGTCCGTCACCAGAAGATTGGCGCCCGGCTCATACTTCATGTCGACGTCCGCCTCGATCGAAGCAACGTCGAGTGGGGCGCTTCTAAACCTCGGCCTGATATAGCACACGGCAACGGCCTCCAGACCCCGCCACCCTTCCTGGAGCTTCTTGGCCACGACATAACCGATCGACTCCCGGCCCTCATGGTCATTGGTCTCGGCGTGTCCTTGAAACAGCTGAAGGCCAATCCCGATTTTGTTGAAGAGCTTTTCAATCGTCCCCCGGAACCAGCGCTTGACCACATTGCCGATGCCGATGAGATTGCCCTTCGCCTCGCCTTCATGGCCGACGATAAAGGCCTTGAACATGGGGGTCGAATCTTCCCTTTTGATCTCGGCGAGCTTATCGGCGGGGATCATCCGCAGGATTTCGGAGGAAGCCATTGCGCGAAGTTGAGCCCTGATTCTCATTTCTTCTTCGGCCTCCCGCGTTTCGCCGGTTTCTTGGTCTCCTCAAAAGGGGCGCTTGAAAACGCCGGAACCTCCGCCCGTGGTTTGGACGCGGCCTTCTTCGCCATGAGCGCCTTCCGCTTTTCGTTCTCGGCCTTCCGTCGCATGTCCTCCAAGTCGGAAGACTTCATGAAAACGAGGCCAGGGCGTTTTTGCTGGACGATGTGCACGCCGGGGAAGTTGTGGGGTAGGGTCCGGGTCGGCCTGTTCTTGACTCTTTCCTGGGAAGTCGTGAAGACGTCTTTCGGGATCGACGAGATTATGTTGCCCGTCGGTTCGCCTTTCTCGTCTTTCTCTTCCTCAAGGTGTTTGTCAAACCGGTGATTTACCTTCGGTTGAACCTTGTTCGTCGATATAAGCATCAGTCCTCCTTGTCGATTTTGATCATGGGATTAAAAAATGGGTCCAAATATTTCATCTCCTGGGCATGGGCGTACCTGGCCCGCATTGCCGCAATAGCCTTCTCCCGCGTGTCGGCGCATATTCTCTGTTTGGTTTCCTTATTACGGAAGCACCACTTTTTCTTGCCGTCCACCATTTCCTCTTTGATTTCGGTATAAGGCATTTTTAGCCCCTCAATCTTCCGTACATTTCATGAAAGACAGTGCTCATCCTGGCGATGGCAAGCGGAACCATCATCCACCAAAGGCCCAGGATCATCAGCCCGAAAGCCGCGGCAGCGACCCAAACGCTCAGGCACCAGCCACAATCGAACGGCCCGCCGAGCCGGCGCAACCGGGCAAAAAGGGGCGAATGAACCAGGATCTCCACCGCGGCCTCGACGGCAACAATCGCCACAACCCATTTCATGTCGTTTCCCTATGCCCGCATCTTAAACATTTCAGATATGCCTTGATGCCCCGCCGCCGCTCCGCACAACAGGCCCGCCTGACCCGCATCACCCCGCGCCCGCATTTGGGGCAGGTCTTTCGCGTCAAGCTGAGCGGGGCCGCCGTGCTGATCATTCCTCATCTTCCTCCGCCTCAGTCGCCTGCGCCTTGAGTATGGCCATTTCTTCCTTCGCCCTGGCGGCCTCCTCGACATCACGCTGCTTTTTCCTCTCGGCTTCCGCCTCCATGTCAACGCCCGGAATCTGGGAGGCAACGAATTCCTTCGATACAATCCCGCCAAGCGCCGCCGGGATGTAGACTTTCTCCAGGCGGTCGAAATGCTCCTGGGTAATGAGCGGGATATTGGCCCTAACCCTCGTTGGATCGAGTTGTTTCTCCTTGGACATCTGGGCGTTTACCTTCGCATTGAAAAGCGCCATTGCCTTGTTGATCATCTCGTTGAACACGCCGAGCCAGGTGTGCCGCTCCCGGGTCGTGGCGGCCATTACAAGCTCCCGTGTATTGTCGCCGGTTGCCCGGTTCTTGAGCAGGTCCAGGAGGCCCAGGAAATGAATCGGAATCCCGGTCGTTCCCGAGATCATCTTGACGCAGAGCTCGATCTCGCGGATGAGGTTCTCGACGCCGGTTCCCTCCGGTCCCTTAAGGCTGAACCGGCCAGTATGAACAATTGCTTTGCCGATCTTCCAGTTCGTATCTTCTATGTATTTCAGGATTTGGTCTACCTGGTTTTTTTCGTCACATTCAAAGTCCGGCGTCGGCGATGCGAATAGGTGATCAATTTCCCGTAGATCGCGCAGCGCCTTGTCGAGACGATCCACGATAGTCAGACACTTCATGACCTTGGGCTGTGCCTCGTTCGGCTCGCTTATCCGGCCCCCGAATTTCTTGTAGACGAATTCAGCCTCATCGACCGAGCCGGCCTGAACGGTGGCCGTGGCATCCCAGTGGAGTTTCTTGTACCAAAAGTAGTCATTGGAATCGGCATCGACCGTATACTTTTTCGACAGCCAGGACAGGAACCGTGCCGAGACCATGCCCGGCCAGGTCTCCCCTCGTACTGTTACGAAAGGCTCCTCGTCATAGAAAAGCCGGATCGCGCATTTACCTTCGATCTCTGCTTCCTTGGCTATCTCCTGGGCCATCGCGCCATCGAGGTCGTTGTATTCGAGGAAGTCAGCGGCCCATTGAAGCTCCCGCTCGGCCTCGGCCCGGGTCTTCGTCGTATGGACGATCTGGATGCCCTCGCCCAGGATGAAGGCTGCGCGCAGGTCAATGATCGTCCCTGTCTGCGTACAGCCCCAGTCCGCCTTGTTGTTGTACTTGTCGGCAATGGCCTGGACCGCTGTCTGATATTCGGGATAATCATTCCCCTTGTACGCCGTCGTCACTTCTTGGAGCGTGAGAATGTCCTTGACGAGAAGTTCCTGGACTTCTTTATAGTTCTTGACCTGCTCAGTGAGGAGCCCAGTCTGCTTTCTCAGTTCCTGAATCTCGGCTCGTTTGCTGAATATACTCATCTCATATCTCAATCCGGCGAGACATTGTGGGAGATGACGCGGAAGGCGGCGCCGGCCTGTTTACAATGTGTATAAATTCCATACCGAACCGCATCCATCGCGTGATTCTTAAAAGCTACCGGCTCAGGCAGATCATTGTCCAGCTTGTCTTTCTTCCAACGATATGATCCCTGCTCAGAGATGATATTGAGCGATCCCTGGACAACGTGAACCTTGACCGCTTTGAGATAATCTATGCCCGTGCGCACTGAGTCCGGCCCTTTGAGCGCAGCCTGGGCATTGATCCCGGCCTCATAGAGCTCTTGGATGGACTTGGGCTCGGCAGAATCCCAATAGGAAACATCGCCGGTAAATCCCAAACCAGCTTTTATCTTGGCCGCAAGCGCCTGATTGGTTAGGCCCTTCTCATAGATTATTTCCTCAATCCAGAACTCGTTGGCTTTGCGATAGATTTTGATGAAGGCTGCTGGGTCAACCGAGTATCCAAAGTCACCGCCGTAGATAATTTCATCGAAACGGATATCGGGCAGCGGCTGCACGTCCCAGTTGAAGATGCGCCCAGTCGGGAGCGCCCAGAGGCCAAGGCGGTAGATTTTACGGGCAGTAGCATCATTTAGGCGGTCCAGAATCTGAACGTATTTATCTCTCATCTCCTTGATGGGGTTATGCTCAACCGTCGAAACATGGACGAAGCTATCGGCGTGCTGCTGGTCAAAAAAGTCGGCCTTGATCCACGGCCCGAGCGCCTCATCGGGATTAAACGACGCCATGATCTGCTGATAAAGCCCCGTCTCCTCGCGTAGCCTCAGGTCAACTTGTATAAAGTCTTGGCGGGTGAACTCCGTCAGCTCCTCCATCCAGATGGAGGTGATGCCTTTGATGGACTTGATCTTCTCGGGATCATCCAGGCCGTCAAAAAGAATCTCGTTTGTTTTCCCGGCGGGGTTAATAAAAGTGATGACGCGCTCGGATTTGTTGTAGTTGTGGACGACATTGTTATTGGCCAAGATGCAACGGATGAGTTCAACGCAGGACTCCTCTACCGTCTTGCGTATTTTGCGAAGCACCAGGAACCGATGGCCGCCCTCGGTCATGCACCTGTAGAATATTTTACGTCCGGCAAATTCAGACTTCCCCGATCCCGCCCCGCCACACAGAATGAGATACCGTTCCTTGCGGTCAAGGAGGGGAAAGAAGTGGTTACTTACCAGTATTTCCATTCCCGTTTTCGTCCTTCACTTGAACCACTCTGATGGTCAGCGATTGCTTGCCGTTGACCTGGCCAGAGATGGGCTGATTCGGTTTGCCCATAAGCCGGTCGAGGACAATCTCGATTGCCCACGGACGTTTTGACATGGCTGCATCAACGAGCACTTGAGCCAATTTATCAGGATCTGCCTTCTTTGCCAGAGCATTGCGGAATACCTGTTCCCAGGCGGCCCGTTCCTTGCAGACTCCTCCAGTGGGGTTCCGGCGCGGATCAGGCCCCTTCTGAAATGGCCGTAAGCCCGCAGTATTCACACGCCGATTGTGTTTTTTCATCCTTCCACCGTCACCGTGATCTCTTCATCAGCCTTAACCAACTTTGCCAAATCGCCGATGAGCTTATCGTTGGGCAGATTAAACTCGATGACCAGCTTCCCGCCCTTGTCTCCAGTCGCCAGGATTCGGGAGGTAAGCTGTTTTATCTGCGCCTTGAACATGACCTTCACTTCTTCCCCCCGACCCACTTCTTGAACCTCTTCCACATCCCCTCCGGCGTCTGCCCATAGATAACCTCAAGCGCCTCGTTCGCTTCGGTGATCTCCTTCCCGAGCCGAATGATGTTGTCATTGACCGCCTTGCCGATTCTGAGCGACAATTCCTCAACCCGCTCCACACGGTCGTTCTTGAGGGCGATTCGCAGGCTCTTGTTTCCCATCTATTCTCCCGGAGGTAACAGTCTCAATAGCTTTTTCACGTCCCCCCTGACTTCCGTTAGAAGTTCCTTCGTCCCTTCCTGTTTTGTGTCCAACTCGATCAGCTTATCTCGATGGGCCTGACATTCCGGCGCCGTCCCCGGTTTCGGCCCCTTACCGTTGCTGTTCCCGTTCGCCCGTCCCCGGCCCCGATGAGACTTGAAATATTCCCTGGCCGCCAACGTCCCCGCTGTGATCAAGGCCATGATCGCAACGCCGTCTAACGCGAGATTCGATGTGCTCTTTACCGCTTCTGTCGCCGCCTGGATAAGCATTGTCATTGTCCCCGCTCCTATTATTTATCCCACTTCGTAAGTTGCCATTCCGTCCGATCAAACTCACCGTGTTGGGGATGAACCATCCAGCTTACCTGCTGAGGCGTGGCTTGGCGTCCCTCTTGGTGGTCATGAGCATCGGTTCCGCTGACGCTTCCTCCGACCCAAAAATATTGCGTCGTCATGGGCGAATGCCAATGACCGAGAATCACTTTATGGAATTTTGTGAAATCCGGGGCATTCATTCGCTTCATGGCCTCGCGTGCAACCTTTCGCTCAATGCCATAGAATGGGAAGCCCATCCACCCGGAAACTTCATGGCCATGACAAAGGAGATAATTTCTTCCGTTGACGTTAACGACCTTCTGGGGCTGCGCCCAAATATTGACAGCCACGTTTTTGTGCGCCGACAAAAGCATCCTGGAAATATTCGCCACTACATACATCCAGTTATTGATCCCCCCCTCTTTCGATTGGGGTTTCTTCGTCATTCGCCCATGGTTATCAAGCGTGACGATATCGACAATGACGCGCTCAAAATGCGGAGCCATTGTAGACACTTGCTGCGCGAGAATCTCTCCGGCCTCAACCGCTTGCTGCGGGGCGGGGAAAGCATTTGTCACACGGAAGTCTTGAATATCTCCAGAGATCAAATCTCCCGTGACCAGGAATCGCGCCTCCGGAATCGAATAGACGGTGCGATGAAGTTCCGTCCAATCCATGATGTCTTGGACAAATCCGAATTGGCGAAGTCGGGATAGCTCGGGAGAGAAAACCCCGAAACCTTCGATTTCGTCTCGGGTCTGAATCGCCCCATGATGAGCATCGGTAACATGGAGGACAACGGCAACATCGCGGTCAACGCGCGTTGTCTTGGGCGGTTTATATACTGGAGCCTGCGGTTTGATTGCGGGAATAGCGGCCAAAACTTCAGCCATGAGTTGATCGAGTTGGCCATGCTCTTTTTTGTATTCCTTGTAGGCAGAAGCGATTTGATCGCGTTCGGCCTGAAGGGCGAGAAGTCGTTCGGGTGGACGGAGAGCTTCCCTGACTTCGGAAATGCTTATCTCTTTTTTGGGCATTTCAGGTATCCCTTATTTTGAGAGCCTCGCCAATATCCAGAACACTTCCCCAGTACCACTTCTTCTCGCCTTCATCGAGCTTGAGGAGAATGCGAAAGGCCCGGAATCCGTCGGCGTTATTATCGAGCGTGCGCCGGAACCGATTGCGGTCCGTACCAGCCGTCTTCTGGCAGAGCTCAGCCTCAAGTATCAACCGGCCTTTAGGCAGGGCTGCAAGCTCCCGCCGGATGGCGGAGGCGACATCGTATTTCTCGATGACTTGGGAAAGATTGATGAATCCGGCGGTTGAGGTTACCGGTGTAACTTCCTGGGTCACAGCCCCATTCCCGAGCGTCGAATACTTATGGCAGACCGTGCATTGGATCATCTGCCGGCCCCGCTGCTTTCCTTGGCGGTGAACTTTATCCGCCCCGCACTTGGGGCAGACAAGCGGTTTTTTTTCTTCGGTCATTTCTTCTTCAGCTCTTTGCGCAATTTCTTGACCTCCTCCTTGAGTTCATATACCCAGGTGAGAAACGCCTGATTTACGATGGCGTTACCATCGACATCGAAGGCGAGTGGGTTTTTCTTCACTTCCTCGCTCGGATTTAAGATGTCATAGCCCGTCCATAAATTCGGCGTATAGGACGCGCAGGACGCAAGGCTGAGACTAAATGTCAAAAAGCACGTCAGCAACACCAGCCCGGTCACGACTCTTGAAAGCTTTCTCAAGTTTCTTCCTCCGTTTTTTGTCGCCTTCGGAAGCGATGAGCGTTTCGACCTTCTTCTCCATCTTGATAATCTCGTCGAGCAGTTTGATGATGGCGAGAAGGTCGGTCATATCTCTTCCGCCTTGAAGGCATCGACAATCAGGTAATTCGGCCCACGATAGGATAGGGGCCTCATCTTTATGAAGGCGTTGCGGTCAATTGCCGCTGCCAAATCGGTTGTGGTGGACCCGCCTCCGGAGGCCCCGACGGTATTAAAATCATCGACCATCATCTCGACGTGGATGACCTTGTCTCCGGAGTACCAGAAGACAAGGCAAGCCGCATAGCCGCGGTCAATCGCTTTAGTTTGGAATTTTTCGTAGAGCGCATCAGCGGTGAAATCTGAGCCGTGGGGCAGAATCCCGACGGCCTGGAGAATCTCGACGATGAGGCCGGAACAGTCAAAGCCACTCATCGGATCATCGCCTCCCCATAGGTATGGCAGGCCGATAAATCGCTGGAGGTATTCCACCGCCTTGTTGCGGAGGTAGACAGATTTTAGAACATCGCCCATGCTAAGGCATGAAAAGCAGATTTAAACTGGTAATGTCAAATTTAGAGAAGGGGAAAAGCATACATTTATGGGGGGAATTATTTTTCGGGAAGTCGGGGAAAAGCTTTTTGTGAGCGCAGTTTTTCTTTCAGACAATCCTCATGATAAAAAAATCCGTTGTTATGGACCTTGGCTGGACGGGGCATTGTCTTGATTATCAATTCAAACTTCTCCGGGTCCCACATCAGGCCCCTAATCGGATCATGACACCATCGACAATGAATCGTTAACTGGCCTCCTTCGATGGTAGACAACGGCGGGGAGAGAGGATCACAAGGCGGACGTTGTTTTCTCGGCGGCCTCGATTCATCGAAAATAACCCCAGGTTCAACATGGAAAAAGGCGGCGATTTTCTTCTGCGTTCTGTCATGGGGAAAACATATCCCGTGTTCTATTTTGAAAATCCCGCATGGACTTAAGCCGCAATGTTTGCTCAATCTTCTTTGGCTCAGGCCGGCCCGCTCCCTAAACCAGCGAAGTTTGTTAACGATCCTCTCCTTCCTCTCCTTGCGGGAGAGGGACAGCCTCTCCTTACTGCCCCCCTCCCATGCTCATGGTCAGGCAGTCTTGAATTTGTACCAGCCGTTAGAAACCGCGAAGACCGCGACGGTATACCCCACAAATTTGAGGATCGTAAATCCGCCGCCTCCCGTAAACAGGAATACAATGGTAGCCGTCGCTGAAACTAATAGGCTGATACCATAGACCACCGCGCCGTTGACCTTGAGGGCCGTCTTGAGGATCTGGGTCACGGCAATGACGCCGAATCCCAGGAGCCCCCCGGCCAGGATCGAGTCAACGACGGCGGGATCAATCTCGGTGGGGTCGGCTGCGAGCGCCAAGCCCAACGAGAAAAAACAGAAGACCGCCAAGAATAAAAATAGACGTTTCATGAACGTCACCTCCTTCAGATTTCATGCTCCGCCTTGCCTTGGTAGGCGTCGCGGGCGCATTTCCATTTGCCATCCAGATCCGGGGGACATACTGGAATTCCGAGAGTCTCGAATAATTTCTCGATGACCCCCTCTATCACCATCGACATACTAATACCCTTTTTTGTCGGGATATATTCGTGCTGCAAGGCTCGGATAATAGCTTGGGCTGTTGCATGGATGAGCGCTGCCGAAAGCTCAGGGCTAATTTTTTCCCCCTTTTTGCCTCTCTTTCCCGCCGCGCAGCACAGGGCGGCAATGAGGACGCCGAGGAAGAAGCCGACGAAGACCAGGCCGAAGCCGATCAGGTAAATCATGTCTTTCCCTCCTTCTCCAAAATAGCTTTAAAATCTTTGTATCTGCACATGACGATATCTCCACCATGCTCCTTACCGAGCTCGTGTAGGATAACGATCGCCGTGTCCCCTTTCGCGTTTCGTTCAGCCTGGGCCATGCAATTGTGAATGAACATGGGCAATTTTTCTCTTTCCTTGCACTCACAAGATATCCCCCGATGCAGAATAACGTCTTCCTGTCCAAGTATCCCGACGCGCCGACCGCCGAGGTCGCGGGCGATGAAGCGCTCCAGGGACTTGCCGCGCTGACGGTTCTTATTGCTCATTCCTCAACCTCCACCCCGGCCTCTTCCAGGACCATCGCCAGGGCATCAGGCGCGGCCCCCATCGCACG
>Ga0209324_10000122_pt1 | contig 48357 bp, 43 predicted proteins | sample Rifsed19ft3_FD_184015 | JGI IMG/M metagenome (GOLD analysis project Ga0209324, IMG submission 184015) | Soil microbial communities from Rifle, Colorado, USA - sediment 19ft 3 (version 2) | ecosystem: Environmental > Terrestrial > Deep subsurface > Rock core/Sediment | place: Rifle, Colorado...
TCCCAATCACCGGGTGTAAGAGCAACAACGTAGGCAAGATTCAAAGGCATTTGAACGATTACCGTAATACTCTCCTCACCATGCCTGCCCGGTTTATGTGGATTAATTAACATCATTTTTCTACTCATATTTTTATTTACCTCCAATTCTCCATAATTAAATTAGCTACGCTCCATCCCGAAGAGACAACGGCACAAATCCCAGGACCTGGCCTTGTCCAATGACCTGTTAAATATAAATTTTCAATCGGTGTCTTCTGGGGAAGCCTGTTCTCCCACATTTGGTCTACTGTTACCTCCCAGCCATAAGCGGCTCCGTTTGTGTTTGATGTGTATCGTTCCAGGGTTTTCGGTGTAGCTGACTCTTTTACTTCTATGTATTTATTTAAATTCGGAATATATGACTCTAATCGATTGATCGTTTGTAACGTCATACTTTCTTTAAAGGATTTCCAATCGGTAACGTTTTTATACATCGCTTTATTCAAATAAACAACCACAGATATTATTTGTTTATTTGAAGGTGCAAGGGTAGGACATATTTTTGTTGGAACGGAAATATATAGCCATTCTTTATCCATGGTACTTGCATCTGTGGCCGTGTGATAAAACCCTCTCTTTAAGTTGCTTAAATCTACATCACTTCCAACGCCTAAATATAAAAGAAAAAAGGAACAGCTTTCCCTCATTTCTTCAACCTTTTTAAGAAAGGATGAATCCATTTTACCTTCTGATAAATCAATGAAAGTCTGCCGGGCATCAATACTCGACACAACTAAGCCGGATGAAATTTCATTGTCATTCTGTAACTTAATTCCTCTTACAGAATTATCATCCAAAAGAATTTTTTTGACTCTAGATGATAGCATAACGTGTCCGCCAAAATCAATAAATTTCTTAAAAATTGCATTAGCAAACGCTTGCGTACCACCCACAGGGAAAAACGCGCCATCTTTGAGATAATTGATCATCATTTGACACATTGCAATAGCAGATGCCTGAGTAGGGGGGAGGCCTATATATCCCCATTGACCGGCAAGTATCATCTTGAGTTCGTTGTTCTTAAAAAAGGCATCTAACATCTCGCCATAAGTTTTATCCTTATATTTATCAATAATGTGACTATTTTCATTGTTGAATGTCGCTCGGTAGAGTTTTATAAAATCCCGAAAAAAATCCTTAATGTTATCTTTTTCAGATGCATAGCGTTCCTGTAAACGCGTGAGATACTCGTCCAGATCGGCTGGAATTTCAATGCTGAAATTGGGAAAAATCAGGTGATCCATAGGGTCGAGAGGATAGAAGTCCATTTCAATCCCAAGTGTCTTAAAACAGCGACCGACGACGCTCCATTTTCCGCAACCTCCGATATGATGGACTGCGGCATCGAAGGTAAAACCTTTACGTTTAAAAGAAGTGCAATAACCTCCGGGAATGAAGTGTTGTTCCACCAGGAGCACTTTTTTCCCGCATTTGGCAAGAAATGCGGCACACACCAACCCTGCTATGCCCGCACCAATCACAATCGCATCATAATAAGGATAGAGCATATCCTTTTTTGTGGATTGAATACACTTTTCGGAAGACAGCATGAATTACGGTTTGTATTTGGAGATAATCAAGGATGAATTATTTCCCAATCGGGAGAAAGAATTTATAAGGACGTTCTTGACTGGTACAGCCCTGCTGTTGTTGGGCACGTAATCTAAATCACATTCTTCATCAGGTTCCTTATAATTGATTGTGGGCGGAATTGTATGTGTTTTGATGGACATCAATGCGGCAATTGTTTGTAATGCGCCAGAGGCGTCAAAACACTCACCTGTCATAGATTTGATGGCTGACACAGGGATAAGTTTTGCCCGCATGCCAAATACCTCTTTGATAACTTTGGTTTCAAGAGCATCACCATGAACACCGGAATAGGCGTTGGCGGAAATGTAGGAAATGTCATGCAGTGTCAGATTGGCGTCATTAAGGGCGTTCATAATGGCTCTTCTGTTACCATCTATTTGATATTCTGTGCTGACGGCCATTTTAGGCTCGAATGCTGTTCCATAACCCCTAACTTCTGCATAGATGTGCGCATTTCTCTTCAAAGCGTCTTCCAAAGTTTCTAGAATAACTAACGCCGATGCCTCACCAATAATCATGCCATTGCGCCTCTTATCAAACGGTGCGCAAATTTCCTGCGTTCCATTCTTGCTGCCAGACAGTATCTTTGAATTATGTGAACCCCAAAATATGTCATGGGTTAATCCATGGACACCGCCTACAACTGCTGCCTTTACACGACCCATTCGAAGGAAATCAGAGGCATAAATAATCGCATCGATACTGCTCGTTACGCCATTTGAAATGGTGGTATTGAGTCCTGTGGCCTTACAGAAAATAGAGGCACGGCTTGCAGGGGCATTCAACACGGTGTTCGGAAAATCCATGGGATTGACATAACTGGGACCTTCACGCAAGGACTGGAAATCAAAGGAACTGATACTGTCAATACTTCCATAGGTAGAGCCAACAACAATGCCTAGCTCATCACCGCTATAGGTATTGTTTTCGAGATTCGCATCTTTGATGGCAAGCACGGTTCCAGATGATACAAGCAGCGAAGTTCTATCGATATGTCGAATTCCTTTTTGACCAAGATAAATCTTGGCATCAAAATCAGAGATTTCTCCCGCCTGTTTGCTATTAAATTTACTTACATCAAACAGGGTGACGGGTTTTATACCCGATACACCTTCAGTTAAATTTTTCCAAAAAACATCCTTGTCTGACCCGAGAGGGGAGATAACCGAAACACCGGTAATAACGATTCTCGCTTTTTCCATCACAAACCTTCTTTTATCCTGTGAACTTTTTTACGACCAGGCAACTATTGTTACCGCCAAATGCATGGGCGTTGTTCAATGCAATATTTACCCGTTGTTTTCTCGTAACATTGGGTACATAGTCCAGATCACATTCAGGATCTGGCGTTTCATAATTTATAGTAGGAGGAATGATATCATTCTGGACAACTAATGCGCAAGTAATGGCTTCAATTGCACTGGCCGCACCCATGGTATGCCCAATCATGGATTTTATTGAACTAATTGCAAGGTTCTTGGGTTTATTCCCGAACACCTTTTTAATTGAAATCGTTTCAGCCTTGTCATTGGCAGGAGTTCCCGTTCCATGTGCGCTAACATACTGGACATCTTCAGGACTCAGGTTTGCGTTTTTTAAGGCCTTTTTCATGGCAGAGACAACACCTTCACCGTCGGGATGTGGTATAGTAATATGGTACGCATCACAGCTAAGCCCGTAGCCGATAATTTCAGCATAAATATTCGCATTTCTTTTTGTTGCGTGATCAAGCGATTCCAGAAGAAGCATTCCTGCGCCTTCGCCCACCATCATACCTTTCCTGTTTTTATCAAAGGGCTGACATATATCAGGGGCAATTGCACCCAGTCTGGCGAATCCCGTATAGGCAACTTTCGAAAAAGGATCTGAGCCTCCGGAAAGCATCGTGTCCACCCTTCCAAATTTAATCAAGTCATAGGCATATCCGATTGCATAATTACCCGCGGCGCAAGCAGTGGGGATAATCGTATTTGGACCTTTCAAGCCAAACTCAATCGCAATATTTGCCGGGATATTATTACAGGGATGCATCAAAAACAGGTCAGGAGCAACCTTATCTTCACCTTCTTTATGCCTGATATAATTGACTTTCTCCAGAATTTGTATTTCACCAGCGGTTGTACCTACAGAAACCCCAATCCGTTCTAAATCAATTTTATTCAAATCAAGCATGGCATCGTTTAAGGCAAGCTTTGCGGCTGCTATAGCAAACTGAGAACCTTTGCCAATATTTTTGAGGACGCCATTTTTTATATAATCTGAATAAGTAAAATTTTTAACTTCACATCCTTTATGTACCTTATAGCCTGAAGTATCGATGCACGTCACGTCGTCCACACCAGATGCCCCGGCAATAAGGGCATTCCAAAAGGTGTTCTTGCCTGACCCGATAGGGGTGATCATTCCTACGCCTGTTATCACAACACGTTTATTCATAAACTATACCAAAGCACTTTTATCTGCAATGCCAAAGGTCAACGATGCCTTCGCAACGGTTTTTTCATCAACTTTTACCGTTGCCTGAACAATAGCTCCCTTAGAGACAATTTTTTCCACAATAATTTCTATGAAGAGTTGATCGCCGGGGAATACAGGTTTTGTAAACCGTGCATTGTTAACCGATGCCAATAAAAAAACGGTATTCTTGTCGATTTGCTGGGTAGAGAGGCTCTTCCTGAATAATATAATGGAAGCCTGCGCCATCGCCTCGATGATCAAGACCCCTGGCATGATAGCAAAATCAGGGAAATGTCCGACAAAGACGGGTTCGTTGCCGGAGACATTTTTTACACAAACAATTTTCTTCCCCTCGTCAAACTCAACAACCCTATCGATAAATAGAAAAGGATATTTTTGAGGAAGAAGAGATCGGATTTCCTCAAATAATATCATTTAAGTATGCCTTTTTTATGTTAATCATGTAAAGTATTACTTGGTAATTTTGTTGCACAATAATATGAAGCTCTAAATTTATTTTTAAATTTTGAACAAATTTTTATTCCCTCTTTATCTACCGTTCATTATGGAGGGTAAATAAAGTGGTGGTAATTGGTTTGTGTCTTGCTGCGCTATGTATCAAGCATCTTATGAAGTGAGTTTGCCGCTTTCTGCCAATACTGATTTTGTTAAAACAATTGTTGCACTTAAAGAGGTAATATCTACAAGCTTTTCTTCAGGTATCTGCACTTTAAACTTCTTTTCAATGAGTGCCAGTATTTCAAGTGCTAATAGGGAGTCTATCTCAAGGTCTTTAAAGAAATTAGCGTCCCTTTTATCCCAAATCTCCTTTTCGTCTAACTCAGTAACCTCAGCGACGATTGCGGTTACACCTTTTTCAATCTCTCCTGCGTCCAAAATTATCCTCCTTTATTAAACGACCTAAGCAAAAGACACATATCTATTCATACTAATTTTGAAAATAACGAAAAACATAGTAGCAGACATAATTTATATTGTCAATAATATTCTTTAACTCGGTAGAAAAGAAATTATTGAGTATCGAAATTAAATTTAAAGGCACACCATCAACTGATTGCGGTGTTAGTTCGTAGGTAAAAGCTTATACTCTAATACCGGTTCTACTGACATTAGAGGAGGAATGAGTTCGCGCCGATTGCAGCCAAAACTTAAAAATCCGCAAACCTCACGAAAGCAAAAATTTCATCGGTAGAGCAGTACATACAACCAAATCTACAACGTCTGATAATATATATTATGTTACAATCAAAGGCGATTTCAGCAACACTTGTATGTTCGTATCTTTTTGGATCTGTATTCCAAACTTGCCGTTCATCAAAACGCAACACACCTATTTTGCCTTCCTTAATACCCTCTTTTCTGATATTGATCCATGTTGTCTGCGTTTGTCCAGTGCACTTAATGCCTTATATATTTGTCTTTCTAAAAGGGTTTCATATTTAGATAATTCCCCAAGCCTATCTTTATCCTCAGTTATTTTTAATGCCTTTAATTGAGACAGTTCTTTATTAGTCCTCTTTCTTGTCCTAAAAAATCCCTGCTCATACTCTTGAATACAAGACGACCCAAACTCTATTATCTGGCTTTCGATCTTCAAACACCGTTTCAATCGCCAAATACTAGAAACGATGCGATCGACGAGAATTGATTCTATCTCTCCAGATGGTTTTAATTCTTTTAAAAGCTTGTTTCTGATCTCGTCAAGTTCAGATGCACACTCCCCTTCTATTAATATTTCGCTGCTAAAGATGTACTGCCTAGTGGTACTTTCTACAGGTTTTATTGTTTCTGCGGTTGTCTTGCTTTCTTTACTTTCTGATTTAGGCATATTCGATTGCACGGGCGGCTCAACTATTGTGCTCATAATCTTGTCGACCTTTTCTTTGTTGCTGGTTTCCTTGTTTCTCCTACGCAAAATATCTTCTTTCAATATTGTTGCCATAATCCCTCCCTTTCTTTTTCGAAAATACTCGCAGGGTAATTGTTATATTTATTCTGAACCCTTCGTCTTTGTCACCCTGAGCAGCGCGAAGTGTCTAATCTTGCTCAGGGTAAACTCCGCGAAGAGTCTCGTTGCTCCATTTTGTACAATAATATCTCATAATTGATGAAATTATTCAATAAATATTTTTAATAATACACTCATTTCCCTTATAAAATTGGAATAAATGGGGTTATAAACAACTCTGTCGTATACAATTTAAATTATACAATAGTACGGAGCTTGCTTTACTCCCACATATTTAATAAAATTAAAGCCTATGAAAATTAATGAGCTCTTTAAGAGTATTCAAGGAGAGACATCTTATGCCGGCCTGCCTTGCACCTTCATACGTATAACAGGTTGTAATTTACGCTGTAGTTACTGCGACACCACTTACGCCTATGAAGAAGGCAAAGAAATGTCCTTGAGTACTATTCTTGAAAGCATTGCAGGATTCAAGACTAAAATAGTCTGTGTTACTGGAGGTGAACCGCTGTCGAATAAGGACACGCCTCTGCTGATCAAAGAGTTAATGAATAAAAATTATACTGTTTTAGTCGAAACAAACGGCAGCTACGATATCCGCACAGTTCCTCAAGAAACTATTAAAATCATGGACATCAAATGCCCCGATAGCAATATGAGTCATTTCATGAACTGGCATAATATTAACTATCTGACAAAATTTGATGAGGTGAAATTTGTCTTAAATTCACGGAAAGATTATAATTGGACTAAGGCTGTAATACATAAATATAATTTGTCTAAAATTGCTCATGTGTTAATAGGAGCCGTCTTTGGTGCAATCTCTCCACGATTGGTTGTGCAATGGATTTTGGAAGATAATTTGGATGTGCGATTTCAGCTACAACTCCATAAATATATCTGGGAGCCTCTGGCAAGAGGCGTATAGTTTCGATGTATGATCAGCATTGTCCGGTTAAGTTTTTGCGCGTTTTATTCCATTGCTCTAAAGCTGTCATTCCCGCATGTTTTTAGCGGGAATCTAGGATGGACGCGCCTCTAGATACCCGACAAAAGCATTCGGGTATGACAAAGCCGGTACATGCAAATTCCTAACCGGACAATGCTGATTTACGATGTACGAGGTTCGATGTACGATTTAAGGACTGAAAAGATAAATCGTAACTCCCAAATCGTAAATCGTTCGACTGAGCGCTCACGACGAAGTCTAAAATGTTTCTCAATTTATTCGGATAAGGATACTAATGAAGGATTTAGCTATTGTGCTGGTCAGCGGCGGTATGGATAGCTGCGTAACTACGGCTATCGCAAATACACAATACCAGCTCGCGCTCTTACACGTTAATTACAGCCAGCGAACCGAATCGCGGGAGCTTAATGCCTTTTGGAGTATTGCATCGTTCTACAACATTCCTGAAGACAGGATTCTCATATCCAATATTGATTATCTCCGCAAGATTGGTGGTTCGAGTCTAACGGACTTGAGCATAAACGTTCAGGATGCTCAGTCGCATAGTAAAGAAATTCCCTCTTCCTATGTTCCATTTAGAAATACACTTTTTCTGACCATTGCCGTTTCCTGGGGAGAAGTTATTGGGGCGAAGAAGGTATTTATTGGCGCTGTGGAACAGGACAGCCCTGGTTATCCCGATTGCAGACCAATATATTATGAAGCCTTCAATAAACTCATTAAGACAGGCACGAAACCGACAACATGCATTGAAGTGGAAACCCCGCTCATTAGCAAGAGCAAATCAGAGATTGTGAAAACGGGCATTTCTTTAAATGCACCGCTACATCTCAGTTGGTCGTGTTACAAAAACACAGATAAGGCATGCGGTGTATGTCATAGCTGTTTCCTGCGGCTGAAGGCCTTTAATGATGCTGGTGTTAATGATCCGATTGCTTATGCTTAACTGAAGTATCTTTCTTGGGCGGTTGCTTTTTTGTATCGTTAATCAAAGTAACACCCGGAACGGTTTTTATAATGCATCCCTTTGAAGCAGGAACGCACTCTTTTTTATTCAATTCACAACGCCCACGATTTTCGTATCTGCAGTACATAATTATAGATGGAATATTTAATTATATTTTTTCATTTGCAATTCTATTCAGTGCGGTTATGAGTTGGTCTATGTCCGCTTCCGTATTAAAAAATCCCGGGCTGATTCTGACCGTACCATCTGGAAACGTACCCAATACCTGATGCGCAAAGGGGGCGCAGTGGAGGCCGGGACGCACGGCGATATCAAAGGATTGATCGAGGATGGCGCCGACTTCTGCGGGTTTAAATCCCTTTACATTTATGGAGAGGATACCGACTTTTTTGGAAATATCCGTGGTTCCGTACAAAATGAATCGCTGATCATCCTTCAAAGCGTTTATGAGTTTTTCGGTTAATTTTTGTTCGTGTTTTCTGATTGTCTGAATTCCTTTTGATAGGACAAATTCAATCCCCGCCCTGAGTCCTGCGATACCGACGGTATTGGGTGTGCCGCTTTCAAGTTTGTAAGGCAACTCTTCCGGTTGGGAAAGTGAAGCCGGTTCAAAACCCGTCCCCCCTTCCCTCCACGGTTCTAACGTTACGCCTTCTCCCACATAGAGCCCCCCTGTTCCCGTCGGGCCCAGCGGACCTTTGTGTCCGGTGAATGCGAGCATATCGACAAAGCATTGGTTAACGTCAATTTCACATACACCGGCTGTTTGAGCGGCATCTATCATAAATATGACATTCTTTTCTCTTGCTATTCTGCCAATCTCCCGGATGGACTGTATCGTCCCTAAAACATTCGGGGCGTGCGCCATGACAATTAATCGAGTCTTTGGTGTGATGGCGTTCTTGATATCGACCGGATCAATAAAGCCGTCCTGAGAATTTTTTACTTTGGTTACGGTAATTACTTTTCTTTTCTCTAGTCCATGGAGGGCGCGGGATACGGCGTTGTGTTCGAGATAGGTCGTAATGGCATGGTCTCCTGGTTTGAGCAGTCCTTTAATTCCCATATTTATGGCGTCGGTTGCATTGAAGGTAAAAATGAAACGATTGATATTTTTAATGCCAAACAATTTTGCGGCAACCGCACGGGTGTCCTCAATTTCCTTTTCTGCCGCCACTGCCATCTTATGTCCAGAGCGGCCTGGATTTGCTCCCAACGTTCGGTAAAAAGTGTCCATGGTTTTATATACAATTTCTGGTTTTGGAAACGTTGTTGCTGCATTATCGAGATAGTTCATATTACATTCCTATATATTTTGCATAAAGTCCCTTTGCCACAGCGGCATCGTTTGTACCGGTAATAATTAATCGTCCGTCTGGAAATACCGTTAACTCATATATGTCTATTTTCAGACGTAAAAGAAAGCGGTTAAAAGACACTTCACCCACATGCTCTAATCGTGCTGCAAGTTTCGCCAGATCAAGATTCGATCCGTCAGGGTGTAAAATTTGTACGGCATTTCTGCCGCACAGGGAGGTTGTCATTGAATACCTATCTTTGGACAGGAATTCATACTGATGTTGTTTGCACGTTATACAATCGGATTTCTCCCGAATATCATCGGTATGCAGCTTTTTAATTTCGTTACGCCAGAGGTCTATCTTCAAAAGCCCTTTACTCAAGGCATCGTAATTCCCTGTTAATATTTTTAGCGCTTCTGCCGCCTGGATAGAAGCGATCATACTGGCAATGGGTGAGATAATTCCTGCTGTGTCGCATGTCTCAGTAGTGCCAACAGGTGGAATAGTGTCGAGTACACATCGGAGACAGGGAGTTTTTGACGGGATAATGTTCATGGTTAATCCAACACTTCCAATACAAGCCCCATAGATCCAAGGTATCTCTTCTTTCACACAATAATCATTGATGAGGAAGCGCGTCTCGAAATTATCTGTGCCGTCAATAACGACATTTGCATTTTCCAGAATAGTTTCAATATTGGACGGATTGATGTCCGCAACAATTGCCTCGATCTGTATGTGGGAATTAACTTTCTGTAGCTTCTTTTGTGCGGCAACAGCTTTTGGGAGGTTTTTGCTTATGTCTTCTTCATCAAATAAGGATTGGCGTTGCAGGTTGCTTTCTTCGATAAAATCACGGTCAACGATCTTGAGACATTTGATTCCGCTACGGACGAGGAGATTTGCTGAAGTACAGCCCAATGCGCCACACCCAACGAGCACGGCAGTCTTCTCCATCAGTATCTTTTGTCCTGTATTCCCTATGCCGTAGAACAGTACCTGCCGTGCATAACGATCTGACATGATCAAATTAGTTTAGCTCACCGCAAAGACGCAGAGGACGCAAAGAAAGACTTAATAACTATTTGCGGTACATTAGGTATCATTTTTTTATTTCGAAACTACCCAAACACGAAGGGTCTCCTGCAGCAAGGGTTTTTGCGCGCTTGTAAATGATTTTGGGATTTACTCCCTCACCGAATCCTGCAATCCATTCATTGGTGATATCACACATTGTTAAAAAGTTTGCACCCGCATTTTTCCAGTATGGTTCATGAACGCAGGTTTCGTGATCCCATGACGTGCATTTTTCAGAATCAGATACTACCTGCGCACCCCGGTCACAAGGCATTCCGTCACTGTGGAAATCACCCATTACCTCAAATGCCTTTGAAGTATTATTGCAATCTGCCTCTGATAGCCCTTTGCTCTTGACGGCCTCCTTACCACAGCTAATCCCATGTTTGCGTGCAGACTCCGCTGCTACTTTTGCAGCATCAGGGTATTTGGCACAGAAGGCTGCTACGATAGCCGCTTCCCGTGTTTCTACTTCTACAATGAGACTTTGAATTCCTTGATGAATTGACTTATTGGCCAGTAATTCTTCAAGGGGTTTATTACTGCTTGTTTTTGGATATTTCTTATACACCTGTTCAAGTATTTTATCTGCATCTGCACCATACTTTGCTTTAAATCCAGAGACAATGGCAGATTCTCTCGACTCGGTGGTTTTTATTTTCCCGTACATCCAATAATGGATTGGACCTAATACTAAACTCATTCAGAAACTCCTCACTATTTAAACCAAACATACAATGTACTATGCGAGCTCCACGGATTCAACTTCAGGAATCTCCTCTTTGAGACGTTCCTCTACGCCGTATTTCAGCGTCATGAGCGCGCTGGGGCACGAACCGCAAGCCCCCTTGAGACGCACCTTCACAACTCCCCCCTGCACATCTACAAGTTCGATATCGCCGCCATCAGCCTGTAATGCCGGTCTTATATGTTTCAAAGCCTCTTCTATTTTTTCCCTCATGGATATTCTCCTTAACTTAAAAATGGTTAACCTTTTTTCTTATTAATAACCTCATTCAACTCTTTAATAATAATATCGGGAGATATATTGTGCATGGTAGCGCCAAAGGCAATATCCTCGGTTTTTGAACCGGGACAGGTAAAGCAACCCGCTCCAAAATATTTTTTTATCACAGCCTCAGCCTCTGGATATTGCTTGATTACATCTCCGATACTGGTTTTTTTTGTTATTTTTATTTCTTCCGCCATAAACTCATACCTCCTATGGGAATCTTTGTATGGGTAGATACTTGTTACGTTGTAGGGTATCGGACAAAGGAACTTTTGTCAATTAAAAAAACTAAAAACGCAAAGCAGGATGTTTTGAAATTTTCATTGATTAATGAATATTTATTTCTTACATTAGGTAACATGTTACAGCTATCTCATATTCCTTTTGTCATTACTATAATTTTGTATTTCATAGCTTCCATCTGGTCAATCGGATACATTGTAAGGCCCCGTGTATTTGACAAAAAGGTGGCCAAATGGACTATGATGATGGGTTTTTTCGTCCACAGCGGCTTTATTGTATTCCTCGGCCTTGAATCAGGTAGCATTCCCATAACCAATGTGTATGAGTCCTTTGTGTCATTGCTCTGGTGTGTTTTCTTTGTTTACATAAATCTGGACTACCTTTACAAGTTACCATCTTTAGATACATTTTTATTGCCTGTTGTTACTGCACTTTCAATATGGGCTCTTACGTTTGACGGAGGAAATCTGTTAATTACCGTAAGCCTTCAGAATTTTTGGCTCATAGCGCATATTATTCCCATATTTGTGGGATATGCCGCCTTTACTATATCATTTAGTCTAAGCATTATGTATTTAACACAACAGAGGCAATTGAAACACAAATTGTTTGGTTCTCTTTTTAACAAATTACCCTCACTCGAAGGTATTGACAAGATGATGTGGAAGACGATTTCATTCGGATTTCCACTCCTCACCCTTGGACTTGTATTTGGTACGTTTTGGGTAAAGACACAAAATGTTTTGGGTGAGATGTGGTATCTTGATTATAAGGTTATTTTAGGGTTGGCAACCTGGCTCATCTATGCGGCATTGCTGCATATGCGTCTGATCGCATCATTTCATGGAACCAAGATTGCATGTTTGACCATTGTGGGTTTTTGCCTGGTACTTTTTACCTTTATCGGCACCTTCTTTATGGGATCAAAGCATGCCTTTCAGCGGGTGAGTGAACAAACGCATACTGAGGTTTTGAATGTTCAGTGACACTTTATACGTTTTTGTTTCGGCTTGATTGAGCTAAGGATTAGATTATGAGTATCTTGGTTGTAGGATTGAACCATAAGTCAGCGCCGGTAGAGGTCAGGGAAAAACTGGCATTTAATCCCAATAGTATCAATACCGCCTTGTCTCTCTTTTCCCAAAAATATCAAGATCAAAATGCGGAGATTGTTATTTTATCGACCTGTAACCGCGTCGAACTCTACATCTCGTCGCAGGACGGCGCTATTAAGGCCGAAGACGTCTTTTCGTTTCTTGCCGACTTTCATAAGATTGAGCTAAATACCTTTTCTCCCTATATGTATCACTATAACGATGACCGTGCAGTGAATCATCTTTTCTTTGTGACATCCAGCCTTGATTCTATGGTACTCGGAGAATCGCAAATCCTTTCACAGGTCAAAGAGGCTTACACGACGGCTGCCATGGAAGAGGCTACGGGAAAGATTTTAAACCAGCTATTTCAGCAGGCGCTCAACGCGGCCAAGATCGTGCATACCAGGACGTCCATCGGCAAGGGTAAGGTTTCTATAAGCTCCGTAGCTGTGGAGTTCGCTGAAAAAATATTCCAGGATTTTTCCGGTAAAATTGTCCTTGTCGTGGGCGCTGGTGAAATGTGTGAACTTCTACTCAAGCATCTTTATGAGGAAGGTGCGCGTACCTTTATCGTGGCGAATCGTACCTATGAGCGTGCAGAGGAACTCGCCAACGAATATCATGGTCAGGCTATCAAATATGAATTGCTTGGCGAATATCTCGAAAAAGCCGATATCGTTATTAGTTCCACGTCTGCCCCCCACTATGTAATCCATGCCGATCAGGTGAAGGAAGCCATCAAACATCGGAGAGGGAATCCCATGTTCCTTATTGATATTGCCGTTCCCAGGGATATTGAACCGGAGGTAGCCAACATTGACAATGTGTATCTCTATAACATTGACGACCTCCAATCTATGGTGAGCCAGAATATTGACGAACGAAACAAAGAGGTAGAAAAATGCCGTGTCCTCATTGAAGAAGAGGTAGAGCACTTCATGGCGCGGCTTGAGGAAATGAAAATAGAACCGGCGATTACCCACCTACGCAATCATTTCCACACTATTGGAAAAGAAGAACTGGATCGCTTAAAACCCAAGTTAAAGAACTTAGACAATGGAGACTGGGAGCAGGTCATTTATACTATGGAACGCACCATCAACAAACTCCTCCATCACCCCGCAAAGGTAGCCAAACAGGAGGCAAAGAACGGCGGCGGATACCGGTACGTGGAAACCATAAAGAAATTATTCGGCATATTCCACCACACCGACCATTCGCAGCATTAATTTACTTATTACGATTTTTAAAATCTCAAATCGTAAATCACACGATATCCCTCTATGTTTTTCTTTGCGTCCTTTGCGGTAAACCGTTACATTTCACATAAACCTGCTTTACGCTCGATATTCGCAAACCCTGTTTCCACCGAGTTTTTTCGCCTCGTACATTGCCTTGTCTGCATTGTCAAGCAATGCCTTTGCGCCGTTTGACAAATTGACGTCTGCAATCCCAATACTTATTGTCTTTTGAACCGTTTCATTCTTTGAAGGTATGTGAAACTTAATACTTTTGAAATCCCTTATAAGTCGGTCTGCAATGGCTGTAGCGCTACTGTTTGCGGTGTCCGGCAATATTATGGTAAATTCCTCCCCTCCATACCGGCAGGGTGTATCAATTTCATTTCTTATCCGATTCTTTATTAACTGCCCCAGTTGTTGCAAAACAATATCACCTTCAGTATGTCCATAGGTGTCGTTGAAGTGTTTGAATTTATCAATATCAATAAACATCAGGCTCAGATCGTGTTTAAACCGCCTTGCCCTCAACACTTCTTTTTCTAAAGTCTCGTCAAAATATCTTCTATTATACAAATCCGTCAGTTTGTCTGTTATAGATAACGTTTCAAGTCTCTTATACGACTCATTCAATTTCAGTGACATAATATTAAAAGTATTTAAAAGTTCCTCTATTTCAGTTGGTGATTTTATACTCAATTTTACATCGAATGATCCATTGATAATTTTCTTTGTTGCTGTACCCAGCATATTCAGTGGTTTTGTTATACCTCGCGTTATGATAAATGCGTAAAAAATACTAAAACCAATTACTATCGGCGTAACCGCATAAATAGAAAATAAACTCCACTTTTCTATCTTTTTTGAATAGGCAATCACTTCGTTATACTTTGTGTTGGCAATTTCATTGAGGCGGGCTGATGCTTTTGTAATACGGGATGAGTCCTTTTCAAATATATTAATAGCATCATCTATATTTATCATCTCAGATACTTTACTTCCCAATCTAATATACATCTGGACGGTACTGTCTAATTTCTTAATACTATTATAGGTCTGTGTAACTTCGTCATGAAGGTTTCCAATCGTATTTCCATAAATGTTCCAGTTTATTTCAATTAATTCTTTTTCAACAGTTGCCTCTATGATCTCATGGTAATCCAATTGAGATACGTCCCTTTTTTTCAAAATATGTTCCACTGTTATAAGCCATTGTTGAATATATACATTTAGATCCTCAACATTTTCTATATTGGAGATATGGATGGCAACCACTTTTTGTAATTTTTGAATCCTATGCAAGGACAAGAATATAAAAGTGGATATTCCTATCGTTAACAGCAGGATAATACCAAAGCCCAGTCCTAAACGTTGTCCTATGCGCATATCCTCTTTCTATTTTAAAATACATTAATCCCCCTATAGTGAACGTCATAAATAAGTTGATATGTAAGCGTCAGTGCGAGCGAAGCGAAGCAATCTTGAATGGGGATTGCTTCTTCGTTCCTCCTCGCAATGACAACTTTCTTTGAACGTTCACTATAGTTTCCCTTTATCTAGAGGGATTAAGGGAGATTTGTTCTTTTATTTTAAATGGATAACCATCTTCATCAGGCATTTTTCCATTAATCTTAAGCATCTTTATATTGCCACGTTTAGATACCTCATAAACACCGATAAAGGCTATTGCGCCTTGAATTTCCGAGACAAGTATGTTTATTGTGCCTGCAGAATTTAGTATCTTTGGGAATTCCATTATTTTGTTGTCATACACCTTCAAAAACCAGTATTTGTCAAACTCGTCGTATTTTATCTTGTACACCATATCTATCAATGTGCGCGTTTCATTGGATACAATCGGCTTGAATATGAGCGTAATTCTATCACCATTGCTCCAGTATTGTTTCCTTGCTTCCAGAATTTGTTTAAGTTCATTATAAGAGATATCTGTTACTGGGTTTGATTTATTAACAACAACGGCAATAGTTGCATGGGCATTTGTTACAATGATAACCGTAACCACAAACACGATGACTGAAATAAGTCTCATTGATTTATTTAAAATGAAAATGCCGTTTGTAGACCTATAATATTTACGTCTTCATCGTCAAATACACCGTGCGAATATTCAAATTTTATGGCATTAAAGTGCGATAGTTCGTATCGTAATCCTATCGTGTGCGTGTTTGTATCAAAGAAATCAAATTTACTTTCGCGATAGAATGTATCGCTGTTATCGTAATCAATATAATCATATCTGTAGTATGGTTTGAATTTGTTAATTGTATATGCAAATTGAGCATATCCACCAAAAGTATTAAATACATCACCCGAAACCTCATCGTGGTTTATCACAAATGCCTCTGTCAAAAGCTCGATGTTTCTCGTGGTATATACAATATGCCCACCGTAGATAATCTCCCTTATTTCGTTTTCTCTGTTAGGGTTGGTTTCGTCTTCTGGTATTACATCATAATAAACACTCGGGCCCAGCCTTAATCCTTCTACTATATGTGGCTGCACTTCAAATTGTAAACTTAAGGCTTTTTTATCATTCACATCGTCAAAATTCTGTCGTTGAGTTGTGTTAACCCCCCTTCCATTGCTAATCGCACATGCGTAATTCAGGTCAAAGCCTTCCAGCAAGGCGCTCCCGGATACTTTTATGCCCGTATCATGCGTTGGTAGAGGGCCTCCTTTGTCCTGGAAATTGACAATATCAGGTCTATCCATAGTTGTCTGAAACCAGACCCCGTGATTATACGTAGGTACCCAATATCCTACGGGTAGAAAAAATTTCCCCACATCAATTTTAAGGAGGTTATTGACGTCATAGTGAATCAATAGCCTTTCAATGTCAATTTCAACTTCTCCAGACGGATCAAATTCAAATACGGTTTCATTAAGGAAGGATATGCGGTTGCTGAGCTTTGAGGTCATGAATAGATCAAATTCACCGAGGGAAAAGAAGTTATCGCCACTATCAAATCTTTCGCCAATGTTATTATCTCTGTAACGTGCATTAACATTTCCAAAGCCTCGGATGGTTAAGAGTTGTTCACCGAAGGTGAGTCCTTCGCCTAGCCTGTATCGTGCCTTATCCAGTTCTATTTCCTCGACCCCTTTTTGATGTTCAGTATATTTTACTGTCTCTTCTTCCCTTGTGGAAACTTCTTTTGATTCGTTCTTCGGATCATTTACTTTTACTGTAGTTATTGGTTTTTCAGCCACCTGTTTTTGCTTTGGTTCTATCGTGTACTCAGACTTCAGTTCACCTAGGAGTTCTTTTTTAATCTCCTCCTTTAATTTCTGCATGAATTCTGTCTTGAGTCTGTTTTTCAACTGCTGATACTCAGCCTCGCTTATTTCTTGTGCATATACGCACTTTGTTGTGATGAGCAGCAGTGTGATAATAACAATCGCAATTGGGTTCAAGAATCGGGTCATTTGCCAGGTTCTCCAATGGTTAACCGATCTATATAGGTAAAAAAATCTGTCAATAGCGTCTGCCAGCCTTTGTGCTCTTTTGTTGATATTTGATTAGCAAGAGACAAACATTCCATATTAACGTTTATCTTCAAGGAGAAAGAGATTAATAGAGGGAATAGGTGAGTGAGTGAGTGAGTGAGTGAGAAAACTTTGTGCCCGTACCATAGGTCTTTCCCATACGTTTCATGCGTCTTTTATACAGCAAACTTTTATCATTTGCAAGGTCTATTTCATGAGGGAATGTATTCTCTTGGTATCCAGTAATGCCTTTTCCATCGGCACAAGGGGCGTAATCTCTATATCAGTAAAAAACGGGAAGAGAGGGAGTTTTGAGACGATCTCTTCCATTTCTTCGTTGGACTCTGCATCAATAATAGCAGCCGCTCCGCGCCGGCCTGACAGCTTTCCGCCTGCTAATATCTTACCGCGCCGTTGGAATCGTGAAAAATATTCCCACTCCCGTATCACATAACCCAAAAAGTCCTTTACAGGCATCTGGGGCATTTGCTTTACTTCTACCTTTAAAAGAAATAACATGTTCTTTTCCCTCTACATTTCATTATAAAAGTTAACTCACCGCAGAGGCGCAAAGGCCGCAAAGTTTCTTTCAAAGACTAAAAACAAACAACTCTTACACACTGTTTTTCAGCGGGTCAATTTATCACTATAGGAATTCCTTTGCGCCCTCTGCGTCTTTGCGGTGAACTATTAAATTTATATTGCTAAACCGCCATCTACACTGATCACATGGCCAGTAATGTATCTGGCATTGTCAGATAACAGGAATACGGCTGTTTTTGCAACCTCTTCGGCCTTGCCAAATCTTCTGACAGGAATCATCTCGATTACTTTGTCTTTGTATTCCTGGGGCAGGACTGCCGTCATGTCGGTTTCAATAAAACCGCAGGCAATGGCGTTTACGGTAACGTTTACCTTTCCGACCTCCTTGGCCAGCGCCTTTGTAAAACCGATCATGCCTGCCTTTGAGGAAGAATAGTTGACCTGGCCAGCCATTCCGATTATTCCACTTACGGAGGTTATATTCAGGATACTGCCAGCCTTTTGCTTGATCATCTGGGTAATAACTGCCTTAGAAAAATTATAAACGCTCTTGAGATTGGTATTGATGACATCATCCCAATCATTCTCTGCCATTAAGGCCAGGAGTTTATCACGGGTAATACCGGCATTATTTATGAGGAAGTCAATTTTTCCAAACTTTTCCTTGGTCTCTTTCGCCATATTCTTTGCGCCCTCAAAACTGGCTGCATTTACTTGAAAAGAGAGGGCTTTCGCGCCCATGGATTCAATTTCTGTTACCAGTGTATTAGCTGCATCTGCGCTTTTACTGTAATTAAAGACGATGTTGCAACCGTTCTTCGCCAGTTCCACTGCAATTGCTCGCCCAATACCTCTTGTACCTCCCGTAATAATTGCTACCTTATCTTTAAATTCCACGGAATACTCCTCCTTGATAGTCGTTTTCAGTTATAAATTTAATATTCAAGAAAATCAAAAAGCCACAGAGGCCACCGAGTTTTCAGAGATTTTTTCTGTATCATCTCTGCGTGCTCAGTATTCGGAAGTTACTGAAAATCTAATTTGTAAAATTACTTTCGTGGTATAGTATAGGAATGAATTTTGAAATGCAAGGCAAAAAATATCGGGAGTGTTATGAAAATAGGAGGAATAGAATCTGAGAAATCTATGCAATATGTGGTTTCAGTGTATCTTATTTCTCTGATGCCTTCCTTGCCAGTTTTAATCGCATCATCTCAGCAAAAAGGCCTACCTCGTATTCGATACCCTTTAGGATATCGTTCTCAACGGCGAAGTTAATACACTTCTTCATTTCCTTGAGCGCCCTTGCATCCCGTTCCAATAAAGTCTTTGCCGTGTCAATGGCCTGATTTAATACTTCTTTATGTGGTGTAATTTGATTGATAAGCCCCCACTCTAACGCCGTCTCGGCGCGGATCATCTTGCCCAGAAACAGCATCTCCTTGGCGCGGGCAGCGCCGATATAACGTGGTAAACGCTGAGTACCACCCAGACCGGGAATAATGCTGAGTTCGGGCTTTGCCTCCGGAAGGCTAAAAAAGGATAGTTCGGATGCAACGCGCAGGTCGCACAGCATGGCGAGTTCCAGACCAGCGCCGATGGTAACGCCGTTAATAGCGGCAATAACCGGTTTTTTGCAATTTTCGATTTCTACGAACATCTCATGTGCACGGTGAAATCGCTCATAGTTTTTTTCGGCCACCAGCCCCGATATCCACGAGCCGAAGAGTTCGTCGCGATCGGCGCCGTCACTGAAAACTCCCCGAAGTTTGCTGGCGATAATAATAGCTCCAATTTTATCATGGCCCTCGTATTGATCCATTTTATCGTAGATGGCGTCGAGAAGCCATGAACCTATGGAGTTTCGCGGCGGTTTTTTCATGTAAATAATGCCAACAGCCTTGCCATTATCTCCAGAAATCTCTTCAAATTCGATGTGGTTATAACCGGAGTTATCACCACGATTCATGCGGATGTCTTTCATTGTTAAAACCTTAGCTTTAAAAACTTTTTACGTAACATCTTTATTCTGACTTCTGGCTTCTATCTTCACAATCTATCCTATATCTTTAATGCTACTTGAAAACCTTCATGGATAGCCTCAAGTGCCGTGCGTACTTTGACACAATCGCCGATAAAGTATGTCTCCAGGAATTTTCCCTCCACCTGCTTCTGGAGTTCGTTGTTGGGGCTGTATCCTACGGCAACGATAATGGTATCTGCCTTGATAAAATGTTCCTGACCATCCTTCTCATATACTACCCCCCTATTTTCCCCCATGTTTCCACAGCCGTTGTTTATAATTTCTTTCACCTTTACTTCCGTTATTTCTTTTACCCCTGCATTTTTTAATTCATCGAGAATAACCCATCGAGTGGAGATACCAAATCCTCCGCCAACCTTTTTTTTCATTTCTAAAAGGGTGATATTCTTGTTTCCCTTCGAGGTATATTCAACAATATCTTTGGCGTCGAGCACCTTGTGTTTAAGCAGAAAACAGGCTACCTCTGGTCTCATTGCCCCCTGTTTGGCCACATACAACGCCACCTCGCATCCAACCGTTCCGCCACCAATAATGACAACCTCTTTTCTTAGTGATGCTTTTCCTTCCAGTACATCACTTGCAATATAAACATTTTCTCCGTTTATTCCAGGAAGGTTGAGCATTATCGGTTTTCCACCTGTAGCTATAATTATTGTGTCCGGGTGTTCTTCTTCTAACATCTGTAAATCTGCCTCTTCGCCCGTTTTTATGTTTACTTTGAGTTTTGAAATCTGTCGTTCCAAGTATGTTATGATATTGAGTATTTCCTCACGTCCTGGAGGAACATTGGCATATCGCAATTGTCCACCCAGTTGGTCATTTCTTTCGTAGAGCGTAACATGGTGACCCCTTAATGCCAGAACACGGGCTGCCTCCATACCTGCAGGCCCTCCACCTACAACCACAACCCTTTTGGGTTTGTCTGTCCTGACTATTGTATGTTCACCCTCGTGCCCCACCATCGCATTGTAAGTACACGAAACAGATTTAAAATTAAGCAATGAATCAAAACATCCTTGATTACAGGCAATACATGTCCTGATGTCATCAAGGTGTCCATTTTTATACTTCGTTGGTAATTCGGGATCGACTATTAGCGGTCTACCAATTGATACGAGGTCTGCCTGTTCATTATCCAATATTTCTTCGGCCAATTTGAGGGTATTTATCCTCACCGAAGCAATTACGGGAACCTTTACTTGTGATTTAACTCTCTCCGAAAGAAAGGTATAGGCCATCCTCGGAATCGACATCAACATAATTGGAATTTTGCTTTCGTGCCAGCCTGGAGATACGTTAAAGGCGTCCGCACCCGACTGTTCTATGATTTTAGCAATTTCAACACTTTCACCAATCTTGAGTCCTTCTTCCACAAAATCATCCCCTGACATTCTAAAGATGATGGGATAATCCTTCCCAACGGTTTCCTTTATAGCCAGAATCATTTCTCTTGCAAAACGGACTCTATTTTCAAGACTTCCACCATATTCATCGTTGCGTTTGTTAGTTGCTTTTGAGAGGAACTGATTGATAAGATACCCCATCCCACCGTGAAGCTCGACGGCATCAAAACCTGCCTTTTTTGCCCGAAGTGTGGCACCAACATAATTATCAATAACTGTTTTGATCTCTGGAATTGTCAGGGCGTGGGGTTCTTGTTTAATGCTTCTATATACCACTGCAGAGGGTGCAATTGGCTGCATTTTTGTGAAAAAAGACGAGGCGCTTCTGCCAGCGTGAAGGAGTTGTGCAGCCACACGAACGTCATACTGATGGATGGCATCGGTTAGTCTTTTTAATCCAGGGATAAATTCATCCTTATCCAGCCCAATGATGCTCTTCCATACTTTGCCATTCATTTCAGGATAACAACCACCAACAACAATGAGACCTACCCCCCCCTTTGCTCGTTCTCTATAAAAGTTGATAATCTGGTCGTTGATGGTGCCATCTGTAGTAAATCCCAAGTCCATGGCAGACATGATTATCCTGTTTTTCAATATCATCTGTCCGATATTTATTTTTTCAAATAGTTTGCTCATAGTTTGCCAGGTAATTTTTGATTTGATAGTTGATTATGCAAGGCTGATGTGGGGCTGACGAATTAAAAGCCAAGGTGCAAAGATATAACTCATGCTACTTGGCTTTCAATTGTTTATAACTTCCATTATATTCAAAGAAACTTACTTCCTTAACGCAAACGATATGTTCTAATTCTTCAATCTCAGGCATGTTGGGATTATAAGACTCAAATCAATATTTGTCAAGTTTATCCTGGAAACAAACCCATTTCATAATCGAATTCTTCCGGCAGGTCATGACGGTAACCGCTGATATCCAAAAGAAGTGTTGATTTTTTTATTCAGTGTTTCTTTGTTTCAGCATATCCAGCGAGAATTACGGAGGGAAAAAATTTGATTTTTATAACAAACTCATTTTTTTGTTTTTATCTCATCTCCTGATAAATAGAATGTTGTGCCGCGATATTCCTCAAGAATGGACATGGTTGAGTCTCCAATAGTAATCTCTACTCCCGGATGAACAACCTTATTGACCACTACCTTGGCATCTTTATTAACAGGCACTATTTCTTCGCTCTCAAGATCTTTTAATTTTTTCACAAACTCTTCCCTTCGGGAAAGGAGGTGGTCAAATGTATTTGTGTACTGTGCCGGAAGTTCCCCCTTTGCCTTCTTAATTGCATGCAATGTATTGAGTTCTTTATCAACCTTTTTTAAAGAAGTTTTTAAATCACTTACCACTTTTCTTGTATTCATTTGACTTGGATGTGCAACATAGTTAATTCCAACTTCGACGTCAGTTTGAGCCTCATTCTTGCTTCCCAAAGATTCGACTTCTATTGTTGCTCCTGCGGCGGTTATTCCACCTTCGATGGATATCTTATCTCCATGTACCTTCACGGTATTTTTTGCATAGATTATACAATCCACAGCTTCCCGTAATATTTTTACATTATTTGCCACAATTGTTTGATTCCTGGCAAAGTAAACGGTAACATCTCCATCTGCTTCAATTTTTCCTTTACCCGAACCAATAAAACCGCCCTTTACCAAAACGTTACCCTTTGACTTTATTATGGAGTCTTCTACCATACCACCAACCTCTACGTCTCCGACCGCATCTACAATAAACCCACTTCTTACATTTCCTTTAACAACAATCGCCCCTTTACTTGTGATATTTCCTACACCAAAATCAACGTCTTTTTCAACTGCATAACAAGACTTTACAGAAACAACACCAGCGACGTATTTTACGATTCCATCAATACAGGATACCAATAATTTTGTGTCCTTATTTGATACTTTTGTATTCTCTCCAATGGGGAGTACACATGACTTTCCATGTACAGGGGTAACCATCTTGCCATAAACGTTTTTTCCGGGAGTTCCTGGGGTGGAGTCTATTAATTTAACCAGGGGTTGTTCCTTTTCCACATTTTCAACCATACTCACTTCGTGGAAATCTACCTTACCATGATCGCCCTCTTGAGGTTTTATTTTTTTGTCTACATTAAACAAAAATTCAAGCCTGCCGTCTTCACCTTGAATTGCGTGATCCCCTTCGCCGATAAGCATGTTTTCCACAGAAGAGTTTTTTTGCCTGACCTCATCCAAAGTGGTTTTTATAACATCCTCCTTTATTCCAAAAGAAATACTTCTTGACTGCAGTGTTTGCAAAACGTCATTTAAGTTGATATCGATGTCCTTTTGAGCAAATGGTTTTACCGTTAAATAGACCTTCATATGGTCGTCAGAAATCTTGATTGCAAAGAATTTGGTTTTGTCAACAGCTTCCGCCATATTTCACTCCTTTTATTTAACGTCGCAATAACGGGGTCAGGTCTTTAATCTTGCTATTTATTAAAGCTGATTCTTTTTTAACAATCTGCTTATGGTCGAATAATGAAGCCCAAGATAATCAGCTACTTCCTTCTGGCTATAACTGTATTTCTCCACCGATATTACTATTTTCACGTTTCTTTCTCGTCTGGTAATTCCTGTCTTCTTATTGAATAACATTTCCAGGCAAGGTCTTCCTATGAATCTCTGCTGCCTTGGTATTTCTTGTATCTCTTCTTTTCCCTTTACGTATACAATTAGCTTCTTTACAAAATCTTCTTTTCCAAGAAGGCTCTGCCCCTTCACTCCTTCCCAGATTGATTCACCTCTGATAGCTGACATTACAAATTCCCTATAGCTCTTCCTGGCTTTCTCACGGTGTTTGTCAAATTGCTTCAATATCCAGTCTATGGTAAGCACTGCATGTGGTTTTCCTATGCCAGCCGTACCCCGATAACTGCTCCACTTCCATTCAGCAGGACTTTCCACAATCTTCGCCCTGACAGGATTTAAGACCACATATCTTGAAACCTGCAGGAGATAGCCCTCTTTCTCAATTACTATTGCTTTATACCTTCCCTGAAATACATGGCCAACCCTCTGATTTCTCTTGTTGAATAACTGTGTATATACACCGTTGAGCTGCCTCATCCCTTTTGAAAGGTTTCCGTCTGGCGTTTCTATTACCAGGTGGTAATGATTATCCATGAGACAATATGCATGACAGAGCCAGTTAAAGCGGTCGCAGGTCTTTTTTAATATATCGAGAAACAGGACACGATTTGTATCAGTAATAAAAACGGGTGCTCTTGCGTTGCCTCTTGATGTAACGTGGTAAAGCGCTCCGTCAAATTCTATCCTTAATGGTCTTGCCATGAAACATAATCTATCACTTGCACAGCTATGTGTCAAGAATAAAGACCTGACCCCATTATGCCAACCCCATTAAATCTTTTATTGTTCATTGCTAAAACTAATCCATCAAATCTTTTTCAGCTTTTTTTTGTTCTTCATGCCACTTGTCCCACTGTTCTTTTTCACTTCTCAAAAGATCATTATTAATTATTCTCGGTCTCAGCTTTGGTATATCAGCATCTTGGTTTTGCGAAAAGATCATACGGTGCGCGTGCTCTGCAATAAAACGACGTATCAATTCGGCATGATTACGCGAAAATTGTGAGCCGCGAACCGAAGGGCGATGACCTACCTGAGTGTAAAGAAGATGATAGGGACTTAGTGGAAGAAATATTTCCGTTCCTTTACTTCCCCAGCCGCCACCAAAATCGTACTTTTCTAAACTATGAAAATTTAGTCGAATTACGGGAGCATCGCTTGTAAACCAAGTCATACCATTTGGTGGTGATAAGATTGTCCATCTATGTTGATGCAAAATATTAGCAGTATTCGTTAGTAGATGACGAATACTAAAAAGCCAAGTACCCCTTCCTACAATAGTCTCAGCCTTTAACGTGCAAAGTTCCTGACCAGGTTCAACCTCGGTCTTAATGCGTAAAGGGAAATATTCAGCTAGAGGTGAATGAGTATTCTTCAGTTTTTCACCACTCAAACTCGATGCTTCAAGTTTTTGAACAGCTTCTTGCAGTGTGTTTTCAAGAATGTCAGGAAGAATGGTCTGCCAACGTCGAAGACCTTCTGTTAGCCGGGCGGGAGTTCGAACATCTTGTGCCGCAAGAAAACGTACTAAATTTCTCCAATCAGATGGGGTTAATCGTACATCCGATGTCGCTTTTCGAATTGATTCTTCCGCTGGTGTTTCATATTCTCTTTCGAGCCATTTTTCCATTTCATCGTTTTCTTTTCCAGCAACAATGCGAGTGTAAAGATGAGAGTGAAATGCAATACCACTAACTGAACTTTCCTTCCATAGAGGTACATTATCATGTGACACGAGTATACGATATGTCCACAATTTTTTATAAGATGATTCCCATCGTTTGAGATAGCCACATGATATATAGTGATTTTTGCGACGAAAGTTTTTTTCAACCAAATCTAGACTCATGTTGTCCCTCTTATAGTTTAATTTTCCAACAATTACTAAATTTCTCTTTTAATTATTTTGTGTCAACGACGGAATTGAGCGGCAACCGCAAACGGTGCGTAGAGAGCGGACGCTTGCGTTCGCTCTCATATTAGCGCCGGCAAGGCGGACAGCCCGAAGGGTTGTCCGCTCGAATGACTTGTTCTCGCCGCCATGCGGCTGGGCAAGTCATTCGAGTCAAACACTCAATTCCGTCATTCCCGCCGCGTTAGCTGCAGGAACATTTACTTTTATCTTTATTCTATAATTACCAATAAGTTATTTATGATATTTCAGATAAAACACACTCAATAAGCATTACACATTATTTGCTGAACTTACTTATTACCAAACATGAATTATTTCCATCATAATCCATGGTATTTATCAACGCATTCTGTATTTCTTTTCTAAAGGGTTTTTCAAGGATAAGATTTAAGTTGATTTCTGGTTCTTTATTGCTGTGATTGATGATGTGGGGTATTTGACCTGTGTTGATGGACATGACCGTTGAAATGAACTGTGCTGCGCCTGAAGCGCCGTAAGACTCCCCCACATTCGATTTGATTGCGGATATTGGTATTTTACTGCTACCTGTGCCAAAGAATGACTGGATTGCCTTCGCCTCGACTTTATCCTGCATCTTGCATCCGTTTGCATTTGCACTAATAAAATCAATATCTTCCTTCTTTACTCCTGTGTTGTCCAGTGCATCGTGCATGGCCTTTTCGATACGTCGCATTCTTACGTCTTCCGGATGTTTCTTGCCTCCTACAAACGTGCTTCCAAAACCCTTTATTTCGGCATAAATATGCGCTCCTCTATCCAGGGCGTGTTGGAGTTCTTCCAGGATGACCACGTAACTGCCTTCTGACATGACAAAACCGTTTCTGTCTTTATCAAAGGGCAAACTCACCTCTTTCGTACCATCAAGTCCTGATAACAAACCACGCAGGTAAAATATAAGATACAAATCAATGGAAATCTGCTCTACCCCCCCTGCCACGATTATTTTTGCCATATCTCTTTGAATCATTTTATATGAGTCACCAATGGCATCGGCGCTTGACGTGAAACCTGCTGATATGGTACGGGCGAGACACTTTATTTTGAAAATGACGGATACATAGTTAATGGAGGAATTCAATGCAACGTCGTAACTGAACATGGGTGAGAGTTCAGATGGGCTATTCCTGATAATTTCATAAAAATAATCCGTTGTCTCTGAAAAATTGCCCAGGGATGAGCCGATGATAATCCCCATCTGATTCGACAGTGTCCCGTCCTGCGGCAGTTTTGCGTCGTCTAGCGCCATCTTAGAGGCAGACCCCAAAAACCGTGTGCCTTTGTTTAAATATTTTAGACCCTTGCTGCCGAGGTATACTTCGGGTTTAAGGTCTCTGACCTCGCCGCCCAGCTTGCATTTATAGGGAGACAGGTCAAGAGAAGTCATGGGTGCTATGCCTGACTTTCCCTCAATAAGGTTGTTCCAGAACGCCTCTTTGCCGCAGCCAAGAGGAGAGACAATTCCCAAACCTGTAATAACGACTCTCTTTTTCATATACTTTTAACCGCAGATTAACACGAAAGAGTACAGATATAAAACATTATACCTCACCGCAAAGACGCAAAGTGCGCGAAGAATGTAAATTAACCACAGATTACTACACACAAACACGGATCCTCCCCCTGTCCCCCTCACGGAGGGGGAGAAATGGGGAGGTTGGTTTGCTTCGCCCTTCGCACACTCAGGACAGGCTTAATCCATCCTACTGAATATTGTAGTAGCGTTGTTACCGCCAAAGGCAAATGAGTTATTGAGCACATGCCTTGTTTTTAATTCTCGCGCCTTATTCGGTATATAGTCGAGGTCACATTCAGGATCGGGCGTTTCATAATTGATCGTTGGCGGCGCTATTCCGTGCCTTAGTACCAGACAGCAGATGACCGATTCAACAGCGCTGGCTGCGCCCATAAGGTGACCAATCATAGATTTTGTGGAACTGCATGGTATTTTATGGGCTTGCTCACCAAAGACGCGTTTTATGGCGATGGTTTCTGTTTTGTCATTATGGGGCGTTCCTGTACCATGTGCGTTGATGTAACCAATGTCTGCTTGAGAAAGGGTTGCCATTTTTAATGCATCACTCATGCATTTTACAGCACCATCTCCTTCGGGATGTGGCGCAGTCATGTGGAATCCATCGCAACTCAGCCCGTAACCCGCCATTTCAGCAATAATCTGTGCCCCTCGTTTTTTCGCAAATTCATAGCGTTCCATGATCAATATTCCAGCCCCCTCGCCAATCATGAGACCCTGGCGGTTTTTATCAAATGGCTGGCAGCGCTCTGGGGCTAATGCCTTGAGGTTATGAAAGTGGGTAAATTCCGTCTGAGGAATCATATCGCCACCCCCTACCATCATCACGTCCACCTTGTTTTCCATAAGAAGCTCATAAGCCCAGGCAATGGCGTGATTGCCCGATGAGCAGGCATTCAGCGAGATCATGGTTGGACCTTCAAAGTTAAAATATTGGGCAAGGATGTTTGTGATAGAATTGGGAGGATAAACGGCAGCAACGATTTTATCAAAACCGTTATCCTTTTTTGAAGTGTCTAACCTTAGAAGTCTTTCGAAAGGGGTTAATTCGGCTGCAAGCGTTCCAATGGCGATCCCGAATCGCTCTGTATCGAATTTATTATCATTTAACAAACCGCTCTCTTGCAACGCCTCTCTGGCGGCATAATAGACATATTTATGGATAGTGTTTTCCTTGATCTGATTTTCCAGTTCAACGTCTAAATGAAAATCCTTTACCTCACAAGAACGATGCACCTTGTATTTGGAGGTATCGAAGGACTTCATCTCGTTAGCTCCGTTCCCGCCCCGGATGAATGATTCCCAACTCTCCTTGACACCGATTCCAACGGGTGTAACTAATCCTAATCCTGTAATTACGATCTTTGACATAGTGTTTGTTTTTAAATTAGGCCTTCGGCAGCTTTTTCAATGTAGCGCGAACTTCAGTTCGCTTACATCCCTATGCGAACTAAAGTTCGCGCTACTATTGCAACTTTGAAATTCCTGATCATTAAAACAAGAGAGGTCAACTATTCACCTTTCAATGCGAATAAGTTGACCTATAATAAACCAGCCAGGCAAGCCCAACCGCTATCATTTCTGCTGGGACTGTCCAAAAAGTTATGTCTTCCAATCAAATACCAAGGCGATCAGTCGTTCGCCACTATCTGTTGTATACAAAAATCGATTTTGGGACTTTTTAGAAAGTACCAAAATGTTTCGGTTCAATCTACAAGATTGAACCAGCAACCGACTTTTGTTACACAATAGCATTTATCAGGATGATATCTCAATCGGTGTCAATTCTACCTTTTCCCCCTGTTTTTTCTGTGCATTACATCGTTTCAATGCCTCATCGTAAAACCCTGATGCTTGCAATTCTTTTAAATTTTGAATCAAGTGTTGATAGACACTCTGCCAGTCCAGATTTACCCTGAATGCGAACATGGCGGCATTCATGTTATCTTTATGTACTTCTTTTGCATTCTGGAATCTTTGCCGTAATACTTCTGTAGAGTAAATTTTGTCGTATAAATATTGAAAGCCATCAATAAGTTCCTGGAGAGACATGTTTTTAAGGACATAGGTTAGATGATGAGACGTGTAATACTTCCAATCTTCAGGGAAGTTTGTCCTGAAAAGTCTTCCATCGCCGTTCAATCTGTGATACAGCGGCGTATTGATGAATGGGCACAGGATACCGCAGGTCATAATATCAACGTGCGAATCCAGGACGAAATCAGCAACTTGTTTAAAGGTTTCAGGAGTATCAGCATCATTTCCAAAGACCATCGTTCCCCAAACAGCAAGACCGTGTTTACGGATGTTGGCAATGGCTTCAAAATAATTCTCAATCGAGATGCGCAGGTTTACATTTTTGTTCATCGTTTTCAGGGCTTCTTCATTGATGGATTCAATCCCAATTAATACCCCGACACACCCGCTCTTCTTCATATATTCAAGGGTTTCGTCGTCCTGATAGATATTGAGAGATGTAAAACCGAACCAGTTTTGATAAATGCCCCTCTCCACCATTCCCTTAAAAAGGTCTCGGACGCGCTCATTGGATTTTTTGCTATGCCCATAAAAATTTTCATCCGTTAATATCAAACCGCGATATTGACCTTTGATGGATTCGAACTCATCGAGGACGTCTTCAATCGGCCTTTCACGATATTTCCTGCCCTGGAACTGAGGCACTGAGCAGAACTCACAGCTAAATGGGCAACCCGCAGTTGTTATAATACCCGAATACCGGTATTTATATTTATCCTTTAAATATTTCCTATCGGGACGCAATCCCCGATATAACTCCATAGGAGTCAGAACACCATCGTATCTTTTTTGGAGACAGCCATTTTCAAAATCGTTAATAATTTTTTCCCACGTGGTTACGGCTTCTCTGGTCACCACACAATCCACGTATTTTTCTGCCTCTTCAGGATAACTGGTGGCATGAATGCCGCCCATAATCACAGGTATACCCCGTTTTTTGCATGCAGCAGCTATTTGATATGCCCGATGTGCCTGATAGCTCACCGATGTAACGCCAACAAGGTCAGCTTCACCAAAGGTAATATTACCCGCATCGTCAATCGCAAGCCCCTGGGTTTCATCTATAATATCAACCTGCCAGTGTTTTGGTGTTAATACCTTTAAATATCCGAGATTTACAGGCATCTGATTTAATACAGAAACATTTTCCTCGCCAACGTTCCCAATCGGATGCGGATTAATCAGTACAAGTTTTTTCATGAATGTTCCTCTTTTTTTGGCACCAAGAGTACCTGTGCAATGGCATAATCCTGACAGTGTGACAATGATACAGCAATATCACCAATATGTTTCCTATCTGCCAATTCTTTTACACTTCCATAAAGATTTACATAGGGCCTGCCATTTTCATCGTTTAACAGTTCAATATCCGTCCATTTCATTTTACCAACCCATCCCGTCCCTAAGGCTTTGAACATGGCCTCTTTTGTTGCAAAGCGGGCTGCAAAATGCTGATATTTGTTTTTCTTTGGCTTACAGTATTCAACCTCTTTTTCCGTGTAAATTTTTTTTAAAAAACCCTCATTGGCAGTAAACAACCTCTCAATGCGCTTTATTTCTATAATATCGATTCCAATGTACATAAATATTTTGTTTTACTTTCATAATCGTATTAAATACTTATAATGCAAGTATCTGTCATCACAATAGTTGGCATTTTACAAATTTACAAAATTAATGTCAACGACAATTTCCCATGAAACGAAACGAAATAAGTTGAATTGCATAACTGTATGTGGCCTGCTTATTTTAAATATACAAAGATACTTACTCTGGGATATGATCGCATGAAGTTTAGGAAAGAGGGTAGAATCGCACTTCCAAAGGTACGTACTCCCAATTGAGGAGATTGTTCAACAATTTGGAAGTTCCTTGTAAATATTCTAAATTTTTTAATATCACCACAGTTTGGACATGCTAAGAAGGTGTTCCCAATCATATGCTGGATCGTTCTCCAAAAGAATTTTAAAAGTTATAATAAATTTAACCCTGCTTTTTTTAATTCCTGACGATGATCCTGAATACTAAGATATATGGAAGGCCAAGACCTCTTTGCATAGATAATCGGTATTCCTTTATTACTGGCTAATTTTTTTATCTTGTACGCCAGATTATGATTTACAAAATCGTACAGGAGAATAATAAAGTCTGCCTTATCAGGCATTTTTCCGCGAATTTTCTGTCCACTCCTGCCATTTAAGTGCTGAATTTTCGAGATACCAATCCTGTCGAGTTCCTTTGGAATACACCCAAGATGATCACCCCCAACAATTACTACAGACATTTTACAATTCATGCAGTTAACCCGACCTTCGCAATTCGAGGGGTAGGCGAGCCGCTAATCCAGTAAATACAAGGGATCATGTTGAAAGGTCGGCACTACAGACTGGTCTGCCCGGAGGTATAAACCTTGGGCGGTGGTTGATCGGGAAGCGACAATCCCAGTTGAGCTAAAAGAAGAGAAACATCCTTGTCCGGTTGGGTATAGCGGCTCATGACAATATGACGGCCATCTGTGGTCGGCAAATGAATATCAATCATTTGAATGCTCGACAGTTTTTTCAAAATCGCGTCGGACGTAAGTCCTGCAGCTCGTTCCCGCGCAAGATTTCGCAACGTTGTGTGGAGACAATAAGCCAAAAAGGAAACAAAAATATGAGCCTCAACTCTCTTTTCCAATTGGTGCCAGATGGGACGGATGGAAAGCTCCCCCTTCAAATCCTTAAATGCTTGTTCAATGCGGGTCAAAAGCAGATACGATTCCCAGACGGTTTCAGGAGAAGCGGCCTGCATATTGGAACGAAGCCGATAGCGTCCCTCGCGCCGCAACGCCCGACGCAGGCGCTCACGGTCCAGTTCGAAATGGAACGTGAGTTCATTCACCGGTTCTTGAGGATTTGGGATGGAGATACGAACCAGCCCAAAGTCTCGCCCGGCTTCTTTCTTTAATGCTCCGATATGCATCAGCAAGTCGTCACGAGTGATCTTCGTTCGATTGCGGAGTTCGTGCAGGCTTGCCCACAGCCGTTTGAGTCTGCGGCGACGCATGGAACGTTCCTTGGCTACCCGGTCGTGACTTTCCACATAAACATAAAACTCCGACTCTTGCTGAAGAATTTTAACGCTGACACTTTCTCGCGCCTGAATCCAGGGCTGTTCGAGCAACTGTTTTTCAACGTGGGTCAAATGTCCCTTGGGGGTGCCAACCAAATAATCAATCCCTCGAGAACGCATCTTTTCCAATGTCTTCTCGGTTGGAATGCCACGATCCATAAGCCAGGTGCGGCGAGATTTTCCATACTGTTTTTCAATCCGATCCAGAAATTCCTCTAAGGTTGCGGTATCTCTGGTATTCCCGGGATATACTTCGTAAGCCACGGGAAAACCCTCCGGCGTCAACACCAATGCCACAACTACTTGAACACAATCCGAACGTTTATCCCGGCTGTATCCGAAACGTTTTTTACTACCCGATCCCGCCGGTGGCGGATCGCTTTCAAAATAAGTGCTCGTCAGATCATACAGCAGAACGTCATACTTCGCACCAAACAGATTGCCCCATTGCTCTTTTAAAAAAACAAACAAATCATCCCGATGCTCAAGCAACAAATCCAAACAACGATACGGCTTGTCCTTCTGTGCCAGCGAATAATCTTCCCCCAGCAGATCACCCATTGCGCTGCGCAAAAACCACTCCCGATGAAAACGAAATTCGCTTCCCGGATCAATCAGCCGGTAACAGGTCAACGCTTTCAGAATGTTCAGCCAGCTTGTCCCCTTGCGGCTTGACGGCAAAAGCTGTTTCCAAAATGTGTCCAGTTCCAGGATATCCCACAAATACAATCCCAACCAGCACGCACCCCATTCACGGGGACGGCGCAATTCAATTTTGTCTAACTGCACCCGGACGGTCTCGCAGGCCAGTATGGGCAATTCTTCTCGGTCATCCGGAAACAATGCCATCTGTTTTGTCCCGGACTTTTCACCCGAAAACGCCTCTATTGTCCGAACCCATCCCGCCCGTTGGTTGTCATTGAGTTCCCCCAAGTAAAGAACTTGCCGCTGGACCACACCTCCACCGGCCACTCGACGATTCTCCACCACACTCCAATAACGGTGCGTTTTTCCATCTTTTGCCCGTGATTTTGCTCGTAAAAACATGAAAACATTTTCTCAGTTTTCAGTGAACGAGTCAATAGGGTAGGTCGGCACTACAGCCCGTTTTGAAAATTCACCCCTCTAAATTCAAGGGTTAACGGGCGATGAGTGCCTAAAAATAACTGTTTTTCGGTGCGAATTGCGAAAGTCGGGTTAGGCACTTTCTTGCCCTCGGATGCGAACATATCTGGATAAGTGGAACGTGGCCAAATGTACATCAGCGTCTACAATCTGAACCGGCTCATTTTTAATGAATGAAGGCACTGACTTTGGATTAAGAACCCACACTCGTTCTTTGATTGCCTTTGGCATCGGTTCGACAAACCATCCTGGAAAGACAAGGACAGGTTTAACTGGCAATCGTTTCCCAGTGGTCGCAGTTAATAAGTTACAAAGCCACTTTGCTTCTGCCTCTGACTGTATTATCGCGTCATTGCCCGAAACGCGTCCTCCTATCACTATGTTATCTCCGTCAAAATCTATCTTAGTTCCATCTCGCTTGCTCACTGTCTTGGTCTCGATAGTAAAAATACCATGATAAGACAGCACGACATGATCAACGTTGAACCCATCGCCAACAATGTCGTGCAAGACTGCATATCCATGCTCTCTTAGTTTGTCGAGAATCTCAGCTACCGTTCTCTCACCATCTCTGCCCATCTTGAATTTGCGTATCTTACCACGAATCTGCCTGAGGCGGAACACGGAATAGGCTACTGCACTTCCGGCAACAATACTTATCGGAATTGGATGGAAAGTAGCGACTGTCAATAAGCGTATCCATTCAAGAATAGCGATCACAAAAAAAGTGCAGCCATAGACAAAGTACGCCGTCTGTTCTTCAGCAAGGAGATATTCAATCGCCTCATCTGCGGACTGACCTGGAACACGTAGTGGTTTCTCTTTTAGAGGAGAGTACTTGCCTTTCATAAAAATCCTTCCATTACCAAATGATTAATCTGCCTAACAATGATTATACAGTCTGTATAAAACGGCAAACACAGGATCTCTCGCTATAGTTAAGAAGTTGCCGCGTCTTCTTGTCACGCATTGTAATTTCTTTCGCATCAAGCTATTTCTGCTTTTAAATGGAGAGATGATAGGAAATTGCTTTTTCTTTAAAAAGGATGATAATACAAAAATGAAGAAGAATGCAAGCTTTATTTGGTTTCTTCTGGGGAAAGAACGGGGTCGAATCGTTCCAGGTTATCCGAGAATATAAGGTTGGGTTGAGGAACGAAACCCAACGTCTTTCTGACTTTGTCGTAGCCCGCGAAATACGCGAAAGACCTTTATAACAGATTCAGAATCATACTTTTTTTGTGTTTTTTGCGTGTTTCGTGGGCTTAGATAACTTTGATTTTCATTAAATTGGGCGGTGTTTACGGCGCCCAGAGGTACATAAAAGATGGTGTGCCTGACCTGATGAATGTTTTTAGGTCTATGTTGAGGAGATTAATTGTCCCAAAACCTGAATTGCTGAGTTGTGAGTATATGTTGTTCTTGTAAGCGCCCGGTCTGTGATATACAACGACCCGTGCCGTCGTGAGTCCTGCCTCATGTTTCGCCAGTTCAATAGCCTCATCCAGATAGCCGATCTGGTCGATAAGTCCATTTTCCAATGCCTGCCGGGCAGTATAAATCCTGCCGTCGGCAAGCGGCTTGAGTTTTTCCAGCGTCAAATTATTTCTGTTCTCTGCAATGACTGACAAAAACCTTTCGTACATGTTATCCAGGATACTTTGAAATATCTTCCGTTCCTCTTCTGTCATCGTCTTTAAGGGAGAACCCATGTCCTTGTGTTCACCTGTCTTGATAGAGGTATCCTTCACGCCGATTTTCTGGAGAAGTCCCTCGACACTGAGATTGAGCATGATGACGCCGATACTGCCCGTAACGGTTGTAGGGTGAGCTACAATCCTGTCAGCAGAGACGGCTACGTAATAGCCACCCGATGCCCCCAAATCCATAATGCAGGCAATGACCTTGTTGTTTGTCTTCTTTTTAAATTGCTCGATTTCATGATAGATCATATCTGAAGCGGTAACTGTCCCACCCGGACTGTTGATACGCAGGACAACCGCTTTCACATGTTTGTCTTTGGCTGCTGTTTTGAGTTCTTCCTTGATACGTGCAACCATATCTGGCTCTCCTGAGAGACCGGCAATGCCTCGTTTTTCCTCTTCAGAAATGATGCCGGAAATATCTACAATGAGTATCTTCTCTTTTCCCTTCCCCATAACTGTTGTCTCCCTGAGCGGCTGGACGGGCGGGACGAGGGAGACAGATATGAAACTACAGCCGGAAGCTAAAAATAGACACAGACCTAAAATGCAGGTAGAGATAGTCAAAATATATTTGCTTTTCATGTTCTTCGTTACAAGAATCAATAGCATTTGATATAAATTAGGCGCTTAATAAATTATTTTTACATTTCTAAAAAAATGTAGCGCCGAACCCTTGTGGTCGGCATTTGGCGGGGGATAAACCACCCGCGCTACGCTCCCGACTCGTTCGGGTTCGGTATTACAAGATTTGGTAGTCTCCTGGCGGCGACTGGCAATTTACACCCGTTTGCAATTGTTACAATGTCGACATTAACGTAGGGGCGGTCCAAAAAAGTTCTATTTTCAACTGTCATTGCGAGCGTGAGCGAAGCAATCTATTTTGAAACCCTTTAAAATCAAGGGATTGCTTCAGTCGTTCCTCCTTCGCAATGACATGGTAATAACTTTTTGGACAACCCAAAATAATATCGCCGTCGGGGGACGGCTCCTACAATGCTGTAGCGCGACTTTCAAGTCGCCTGTTTCTGCTGCTTACCTTTTTAGCCGCCTCATGCGAGATAAATCTCGCGCTACAATTACGTAACATTGAAATTCCTTACTATTTAATATAGCAGGGTTATACAACCGCTACAAGCTGGATATCGAAAGTCAGGTCCTTGCCTGCCAGAGGATGGTTTGCGTCTAGCGTCACGTCCGATACAGAGACATCGGTTACGGTGACTATAATTGTTCGACCATCTTCATTACGGGTTTCGAATTGCTGTCCGGCTTTTACTTCCAGGTCGGGCGGAAACTGGTCTCGTCCAACCACACCCACCATTTCCTTATGGTGCAGACCATACGCATCCTTAGCCTGGATGTTAATGATCCTCGATTCGCCCGTGTTCATACCTACCACAGTCTGTTCAAAACCCGGGATCAACTGGCCATCGCCGATGGTAAATTGCATAGGCTCCCGGTTATGAGAGGTGTCAAACACCGAACCGTCGTTTAGTTTACCTGTGTAATGTACTTTCACGGTGTCGCCGTGTTTTGCCTGTGCCATTTTCCATTCCTTCCTTTTTTATGGCGGGTCCTATAGTAATACTCTTCCCTCTAATTTTGACATTTTCCATGGCATCCTGGACATCTTGCGCATATTCTACCGGCACCTCAACAAAGGTGTACTTGTCGAAGACATCAATATCTCCGATTACTCTACCGGAAAGGCCTGTTTCCCCGGTAATTGCACCCAAAATATCTCCCTTACGTATATTCTGCTTTTTGCCAACATTGATAAACAACCTCATCATCCCAGGCGCAGCTCCCGTGTCGCCAAAGTCTTCCTTCTGTGCCGGTGATTCTTTACCGTTTTCACCCATAACCATTTTCAAAAGAGATGCGGCAATATCCAGGGAAGTATACTCTTCCGCGATCAGCCGTTCAACCCAATTGGTGTATTTACCCAAATGACCTTCATCGATAGACTTTTTTACTTTTTCTAAAAGCAGATTTGTCTTAATTTCTTCTACATCGCGGACAGAGGGAACCTCCTGGAATATAATTTTTGTCTTTGCGTATCGTTGTATATCCCGTATTTGATAAATATCCCTGCCTACCACGAGGGTAAATGCACGCCCTGTTCTCCCCGCTCTGCCTGTTCTTCCGATCCTGTGCACGTAATATTCCTCATCACGAGGCACATCATAGTTGAACACGGCTTCTATATCTTCGACGTCAATTCCCCTGGCTGCCACATCAGTTGCAACTAAAATCTCAACAGCGCCTTTTCTGAATTTGGACATGACCCTGTCTCTCTGAGTTTGGTTCATGTCACCATGAAGTCCATCAGCCAGGTATCCTCTTGCCTGAAGGTGACCCACCAGTTCGTCCACACGTTTCTTTGTATTGCAAAACACCAGCGATAATTTCAGGTCGTAGGTGTCAATCAAACGAGACAGTACCTCTGGTTTTGTCTGCTCTTTAACTTCATAATAAAACTGCTCGATACTCGGAACCGTCAACTCCTTATGTACCAGCTTTATAAATTCCGGATTTTTCTGATACTTTTTCGCCAAATTTAAAATAGCCTGCGGCATAGTTGCAGAGAAGAGAATGGTTTGTCTTTGTTCCGGAATTTTCTTAAGAATAAATTCAATGTCTTCCCTAAATCCCATGTCCAGCATCTCGTCCGCCTCATCCAATATGACTATTTTTACGTTATCCAGTTTTAAAGTACGGCGATCTAAATGATCCATTACGCGTCCGGGAGTACCGATAATAATTTGTACACCTTTTTTTAATCCATTAATTTGGCGTTCTATAGGCTGACCACCGTAAATGGGCAATATCTCAATACCCTTTTTATATTTTGAGAGTTTTTTCAGCTCTTCTGCCACCTGGATGGCCAATTCTCTTGTGGGACACAAAATCACTGCTTGTACTTTCCTGCTTTCCGGATCTACCATCTCTAACGTTGGAATCCCAAAAGCAGCAGTCTTCCCCGTGCCTGTTTGCGCCTGACCAATGATATCTTTTCCTTTCAGAATATAGGGAATTGACTGATACTGAATTGGGGTAGCCTCTTCATAATCAAGCCCAGCAACTGCTTTCTGCATTTCTTTCGACAGATGTAAATCTTCAAATCTCAATTTTTCCATAGTTATACTATCCTTCATTTTAATGATTTCTTATCTCCCTTTCTTCCAAACACCACGCACATAACAATAAACCCTAATAAAATAGCACAAAACGTAATATATGCAGCAATCAACAATTTTCCATATAATCCACCCATGCTACCCCCAATCTGAACAAATATATTTTTAGATTCACGATTTAAGATATAAATCGTAGATTATAGCTTCTCGTTAACTTAGGCTTTCGGCGACTTTTTCAACGTAGCGCGAACTTTAGTTCGCTTATATCCTATGCGAACTCCATGCTGGTTCAGGCTTGCAGCCTGAACCGAAACATTTCGGTTCAATCGAGGACGATTGAACCAGCGAAAGTCCAAACTTACACACCCCTTTATCGTTCGACTGAGCACTCACGACGAAGTCCCCTCTCCCCACTTTCGTGAGGACATGTTTTTAGAGGGGAATCACACTTGTCCTCGACTTCGATCGGGGAAAAGTTTGAAATTCCTGTACGTTAAATTACACCTACATCCTTTTTTTGCAGCCATCCCTTTCTTACTTCTTTACCAACCTTTTCCTCAGCGCCCGGTTTCGATCCAGTCTCCTGTTTCACACCCACATAAACATATACATTGTACCAATCTTCTTTTTCTCCCTCGATCAGACACTCCGCACCGTTATGTACTTCAAACTTAGGTTCATACTCTTCTCCCGGTCCATACCGTACCTGGCATTTTGTGGTAATGATTACTCCATGACTCACACCTTGTTCGCTATAGATTTTAATTCCAAGCGATACTACCGCAATAAATAAACCGGCAGAAAAACCTATCATCAATCTCTTGAGCCATCCGTATTTGAGAATAATTAAGAAGAAAACCAACGTCATGAACACTACGTAAAGAGACACAGCTACTACGATTAATTCCTTTCCGCTCAATAGAAAATACCAGAAAAAAATCCTTCGGAGTACAACCGGGACTTCGTTCGGTAATTCTTTATCTTCTATGGAGTTTTTTACTAATTTCAGGTTGGCATCCAGGTCTGCATTTCTAGGCATAAGCCGCTGGGCCTTTCGATAATTTAATACGGACTTCCCCAATTCTTCCGTTCGGTAATAGGTGTTTCCAAGATTATAATATATCTGACCGTGCTTAAATCCATTTGCCAATATAGTTTCGTATTGAGATGCCGCCTCTTTTAACTTTTGGTCTGCCTCTTGATTATTTTTTGCTGCAATACCCTTTGCAGCCTGCAGATAATTTTCATTTGCATTGGTAAATAATTTTATAGCCTCATCCCTTGAGATTTTAGATTTCGGATTTCGGATTTCGGATTCTGACTCCCCGCATTCCGCACTCCGCATCCCGCAATTCAAAAAGAGAATGATGAGAAACGAAAAAAATATGAAGCGTATTTTCATTATAATTGCCTCTCCAGTTTTGTAATGAGTTGTTCAGCAAGCTTTAAAGAATGATCCATTTCTTCCCGTGTTCCGCCATCTTTCGAAAAGCGCCGATAATCGAAATCGGCCAAACAGCGATAAACCTCTTCAATTATATCGTCACCAACCCCTCGTTGCTTTAATAAAATGCCGGCCTTATCACCTGTAACACTTGCAGCAGAAATATTAAATTTATCCGCCAGATAATCTGCCATTGACTTGGAAAGAGATGAATAAAACTCTTCAGGAACATACCGGGAAAGCGCAGATTTTGCCACCACCAATCTCTTTTTTGCTATTGCATGCGCCCGTTTATCCCTGGCATATCCGATATCTGTTTGCAGTCTTTCTTTTTGTCTCGTTACAAAAAAAGAGGCAATGACTGCAATTGCCGGGATAGAAAGACACGCTATAAAAAGCGGGTTCGTATAAATGCGGTTTCCCTGGTTTCGCAACGAAGATAGATTTGTCATAATAGGCAGGATATCCTGGGTTAGTATTTGAGCTTGTTGTTTCGAAGATGCGATATTACTCCCTGAAAGCGTCAGTTGAATTGGCATTTCCTGTTCACCTGCTTCAACAACAATGGGTATAGGTTCTTTGGTAATTGTCCTGTACTGTCCTGCACGTGGGTCAAAAAAGCTAAACACGATTGCTGGAGTAGCTTTCAGATCTGCCTTTTGCGGTTCAATGACCTTACTAAACACCTTACGACCACGAATCAATTCCTCCCGATTGGTGATTTGGGTATTAGATTCGGCAGGATACAGTTTAAAATCCTTTTCATTATTCAACGACAGCAAAGGCTCATTTATTGTTTGAATGTTCCCTTCGCCGTAAACTGACATAGAAAGTGTGATTGGGTCTCCTACTTTTACGTGCTGTGTCTTCATCGAAACATCCATGTTATACGTGCCAACTGCTCCATTAAATTCTCTGGGTTTACCCTGTTCAGGCAAATGCTTAACCTTTACAGTAATTGACCCTGTCGTCCTCTCAACGGGATACCTCTTCTGCCCCCTGCCAAAGAAGTCATCGAAAAATGCATCTGAAAAAACATTGTCAAACGGTGAATCCCGTTGTTCTCTCCGCTGTTGAATAATTAAATTGCACTTTAATCTCGCCTGTGTTATCGCAAGTTCTCCGGAAACCATTGGGAAAAGGGCTGTTCGTAATTCCAAAACATTGTATACAATCCCATCCCGAATTTCTTCGTACTGCCGTTGGTCGCCAAGCTTTTCTTCCATAAAATTTTTCGTGGCTGGCGCCCCATAATCCAGATCAGCAACCGGCAATCCCTTTTGAAAATAAAATCTGAAGGAAAGCACAATCTGTTCGTATATATAGGCTTCGTTCTTGTCGGTACTCAATTCAACAAAAACAAGCTTACTAATGTCCGGCGCTTGTGAACCCGATGAGGTGGCAGTATCAACTACTTCCACGGTTACAGGACTGGAAGTGTAAACTTTCCCTTGGTATTCAACCGTAGACGGCCCAATGGTAAATTTACCTTTTGCGGCAGGCTGCAACACATACGTATACCCTTTACTGACGGAAACAACTCCGTTGATAATACTTGTCTCTGCTGATATTTTTGGGCCGAACAATAAGGTAAATCCATCGATGCTGGGAAATGAGGGTGGTGAAGTATCCTGCGTTCCGTGAATAGTAAGGGTCAATTGTAATCGATCATTTAATGTTAGGGAATTTCGATCAATGGTTGCTGTTAAACTAATATCCTCTGCAAATGTCTTCTGAATACATCCAAATATAATTGCGACCGAAATTAAAAAACCAAAATACCTGACGTATTTTCGCATTGTATAATATCCCATCTAAAACATAAATATTAAAAACAAATCACCAGTCCTTTTCAACAGACTTATGCTGGAAATGCTGCTTATCTCTTACCATAGCTCGTGCCTCTTTTTCGGACTGATTCAAGGCATCGAGCAATCGTTCCGCTTCCTCTTTCGACATCTGTTTCATTTCCTGAGGTCGCTGCTGTTGCTGCCCTTCGGGCTGGTCTTTTTGTTTATCTTTATCAGAGTGACTCTGATTCTCGTCTTTTTTGCCCTTGTTCTTTTCCTGTGGATCTTCCGGCGAGGGTTGTTTCTCTTTATGTGATTCCTGTTTTTCTTTGTCCTCACCCTTCTTTTCACCGGACTGTTCGTCTTTCTTATCCTGGTCTTCTTTCTGCTGCTGATCCTTTTGATCCTGATTTTGCTGTTTCTGCTGCTGTTCTTTCATCTTATTTTCAACATATTCATAGTTGTATTTGGCATCGTTTTTTAATGTACCAAGTTCTGTTGAAGCGGATACTGTTTCGTTAATATAATCCACCGTCTTTTTATAACATTCCAGCGCCTCTTTCATTTTACCCTGCCGATACAAGGTATTGCCCAGGTTAAAACCTGATTTTGCCTTCATTCCTATATCATCGGATTTTATTACCTTTTCAAATAATTGAAAAGCCTCGTTATATTTGCCTCTTTTGTACTGAACATCGGCAATGTTAAAATCCAATTGCGGTATTTCCGGGGAATCTATCTGTGCATTCACGTATTTATCCAACGCCCCGTCATAATTACCATCCTGGTAAAGCTGATTTCCGTCTCTCACATTATCCGCAAGTGGGTCTATCCAGCCTAATGATGCCCCGCCAAGTAATAAGGTCAGAAAAAAACCTAATAATTGGTACCTCTTATTCAATATGTTCATATATTCTATGGAAAATAACGATAAATTTTTCTTCGATGTAAAGCCCTTTCCCATAACCCAACTTTCATGCTTCCTTTGCGCCCTCTGCGCCTTTGTGGTGAATATTTACTTTCTTTCTATCCATCAAAGAACTTTCCAAGGCAATGAGAACAAGTGCGACAAAAAGAGGAATTTGAAAACGATTTATATATCTTTTCACCCGCTGAGTCTTATACGTGGACTCTTCTATCTTTGCAATGCTATCCTTGTAAATCTTCTCCAAACCCCACTGTGTTCCGTACGCTGGTGTATAAAGTCCATCCGTTTCCAGCGCAATTTTATTTAAGGTAATCTCGTCTAATCTTGACTTGATGACCTGTCCCTGTCTATCCTTCAGTAATGTATCATTACCACTTTCATCCTTAATCCTGATATAAGAACCGTCTTTCTTTCCCACACCCACCGTATAAATAACGATACCCTGTTCTTTTGCCTGCATGGCCGCCTTTATGGGGTCATCCTCATGATTCTCGCCATCGGTAATCAATATGACAGCCTTGTGATTTTTTGAATTTGTCTCAAAGGTGGAAATACTTTTTCTTATTGCCTCTGCAATGGCAGTACCCCCCAGTGGTATAATGTTTGTGTTTAAATCATTTAAAAAAAGGCGAAATGCTCCATAGTCCGACGTTAATGGGCAATAGGTAAACGCCGAACCTGCAAATGCAACCAGGCCAACCCTGTCTCCTTCCAACACATTTAATAAATCTTCGACCTCCCTTTTTGCCATTTCTAGCCTGTTGGGTTTCACATCATCAGCCAACATGCTCCGGGAAGTATCCATGACAATTACAATATCAATACCCTTTTTCTCCACCTCTTCCCAATGATACCCCCACTTTGGCTCAATGAGTGTGAATATTAAAAAAAGTACCCCCACGATTATCAATGCAGCCTTGAGCCATTGTCTCTTCCAATTAATTGAGAGTCCGGTTTTTTGTAATAACTCGATATTTGCAAATATATTCAAATCCTTCGCCTTTCTTCTGAAGACGAGGACGTATCCAAGAATTAAGAGTAAAATTACGGGAAGTAAATAAAGATAGTTAAGGTTTCCGTATTTCATAGATTAATGTTCAGAAATTTTCCATCTTGTATGATTCCCCTCTAAAAAGAGGGGATAAAGGGGTGTGTAAATTTTCCGCAACACACCCCCGGCCCCTCTTTTCAGAGGGGAGCTTTAAAACGCTACCTTTGGCAGCCTAATTTATGGTATTTTCCTGTATCTTGTTTTGGTTAAACCCAATTCAAATAATAATAACCCGAAGGCTGGCAGTAAAAAATAATGAAACAATTCGTTGTATTCCGTGTAGTGCGTTACCTCTGATTCTGTTTTTTCGAGTTTGTCTATCTGGCTGTATATCTCTTTCAGGGATTCAGTATCCGTCGCCCTGTAATATTTTCCATCGGTTATTTTTGCGATTTCCGTTAGAGATGCATCATCGATATCAATTTTTACTTGTCTCATTACCTTGTTCCCGAAGAGGTCTGCCGCTGGAAAAGGCGCCAGCCCTTTCGTGCCAGCACCTATTGTATAAATTTTAATACCAAAAGTTTTGGCTATTTCTGCGGCTGTAAAGGGATCTATTTCTCCCGCATTGTTTCTTCCGTCTGTCAGGAGAACTGTCACCTTACTCTTTGCCTTCGTGCCCCTGAGCCTATCCACAGACGAACTAATGGCAGAGCCTATCGCTGTGCCGTCTTCGATCATCCCGATCTCCACCTTCTCCAAAAGCTGCAACAACATCCCATAGTCGAGAGTCATGGGACATTGCGTATATCCCCGTCCGGCAAAAACGACCAAACCGATACGATCATTTATGCGCCTCTGAATAAAATCTTTCACCACCTGTTTAATGACATAAAGTCGATTATATCGTTTGCCCCCCATCTCAAAGTCTTCCGCTAACATACTTCCCGAAACATCCACAGCAAGCACAATATCTATCCCTTCCGTGGTTACTTTTGTTTGTTCATTTCCGTATTGGGGCCGCGCCAGGGCAGCCACAAGCAGCACAATGACTGCAGACCGGAGTATAATCAATATATATCTGTAACGTTGAAAAAATGAGGGTTTTAGTTTCTTCAGCGTCTCTAAAGAGGGAAAGAGAACTTGGTTTGCTCCCTTACGGCGGAGGTAAAAATAAGCTAAGGGTGGAAGAATAACAACAATTAATAAAAGTATTAAAGGATCATGAAAAATCATTGAACGCAATTATTATCTTTAAAATACTATATGGTTGATAGATGAATTTGCTCACCTTTTTCAATGGCATTCCATATATCTGATTCGGAAAGTTCTCTATCTATAAGAACATCAACTATCGCATGGAGAGCATCGTTGGTAGTTTTAAGAAGTTCTTCTATACCTCGCTCTGGTGTAAAATACCTGTTTATAATTATCCTGTCTTGTTTGTAAACTCGGGCACCTGCTAATTCTTTCCGATCACCCATGTCTTCCTCGTATTCCATTAAAATACCTTTATCCATGAACCCTATGTTTGAACACACCTTACTACCGTCTATCGTCAATACTTTAACATCCTGTTTCTTAGAAAGGATTTCCTTAATCTCCGGTGTACAATAAATACCCCACACTGTCTGCAAATTTTGTTTGAGTCTTGCATGTTCTTCATCTGAAATTTTACGCATTTGTACCCTTGATGACTTTTTACCTGTTTTACCGACAACACCTTTTCCGCGGCTCATATACTTATCTAAAAATTTTTCTGGCGCTTTTACCATTTTTTTACCCTTTTAAAAAGGTTTAAAATAAATGTTACCATCAATATTCCAAGACGAAAATTCAGACAAAAACAAATACCTTCCCTTGTTAATTACAGACAGGTTTTAAACCTGTCTCTACAAAATGTTACCCATTCATTTTCCCACAGCAAGCACCTCCTTCTCTCCTAAGCGTTCTATCGTTTCGTCTATAAATCGCTTTGCTGCATCATAGGTTTCTTTAATCTCAAAATTGGATGGCCCGTATTTAGCATATTTTACCATATCGCAACGCTCAAGGAATTCCCGAATCAATATTTTGTGAGTATCGTCTAATTGATTCGTATGTGCCATTTCCGTAAGAAATTCTTCAGTCGTACGCTCAGGCGCCAATAAACCAAATCGATCCTCAATATAATGGCGCAGAATATTGGTTATACGATAATAATATTCCTTGACTAAACCTTTCGCTATCAAATCATCCTTTGACAACCTCTCCAGTAATCCATAGGCAATCTCTTGAGGTGTTCTTCTGATGAATTGCTGTTCCTGAATTTTTGATCGCTTATTAAATTTATAGACTAATCCACAAATAACACCTGATAACAACAGAACTCCCAGACCAATAGAAATCCATACAATCAACCGCTTGAAACTCGTCGGTACGCCTACGGGAGGAAGAATATCTTTTATATCGCCTGAAATTTCTCCTTCTTTTAAGACCCCCTTGATGTCAATAATTACTTCATTTATAGCAACTTCACCATCACCCTGACTCCCTTTGTATTTTATTTTCAAAGAGGGAATCGTTTGACGACCAATTTCATATGAACTCAGCACGTATTCTCGTTCAACAACCAAATACCCGTCTTTTTCCCTTTCAGGCGTCCCGGCAAGGCCAGTTTTTTTTATAGTAAATACACCGATCTGCTCACCAATTTCAGGAAATTGTATGGTAATATCGCCCTTATATTTTACCTGAATTCCAAATTTTATTTTATCACCAATCGTTACTTCATTTTTATCAACATGCGCGGCTACCTCTACGAATGTCCTATTTTCAGTATCATTTGATTTTTGAGCAAAGGTAGTATCTTTTGAAAGTATTAGTGTATATACAACTACTACTAAAATCAATAGTTTACTAAATATCTGATACCTTTTTATAGCCATGTCAAATAAAGATTGTCTTTCAACAAATATTCTATGAATTTTCTTTAATATCTCTTTTCCCGTATCCTGAAGAATCGGACGATGGGCTCTACATAATGTCTGTTTGTATTGATCAGAATTTCATCAACGCCCATTGATCGGAACAACCTTGACTGCTCCTGCCTCCGCCGGTTGTTCAAAGCGCCAAATTCTTTTCTTGCGAGTGAGTCTGCCGTGTCAAGTAGTAGTATCTCGCCTGACTCTGCATCTCTTAATTCAACAAAACCCACGTTGGGTAATTCTTGTTCTCTGGGGTCTACAATGGTAATTGCAATCATATCATGCCTCTTGTTTGCAATACGCAACGCATGCGCATAGTCATTTGCTATAAAATCAGACACAACAAACGAAATGGTACGCCGGTGGTTTATCTTGTTTAAATATTCTAAGGCAACGGAGATATTTGTCCCTTTGCCCGTCGGCTGTGAACACAGAAGTTCCCGGATGACTCTCAGAACATGTTTTGGACCTTTTTTTGGTGGGATAAATTTCTCAATTTTGTCCGTAAACATAATCATGCCGACCTTATCGTTATTCTTTATGGCAGAAAACGCCAAGATTGCGCAGATTTCTGTTGCAACCTCATTTTTCAAATGCTTTATCGACCCAAAGTTTCCCGATGCGCTCACATCAACAAGAAGCATCACCGTTAATTCACGTTCTTCTACATAACGTTTAATGAAGGGGTGGCCCATACGGGCAGTCACATTCCAGTCAATAGTCCGGATTTCATCGCCAGGCTGATATTCCCGCACCTCGTCAAACTCCATACCCCGCCCTTTAAAAACGCTATGATACTCACCCACAAACGCCTCACTGACAAGACGACGGGTATGAATCTGTATCTGCTGGATTTTTTTTAATATATCTTTTGAGATCATAACTTATATCTTATGGCACTTCCACGTTGTCGAATATCTTTTGTATAATTCCCTCAGAATTTATTTCCTCAGCCTCAGCCTCGTAGGTCACAATCACACGATGACGAAGGACATCCATCCCTATAGACTTAACATCCTGAGGAGTTACAAATCCCCTGCCTTTTATAAATGCATGCGCCTTGGAAGCGAGCGCAAGATAGATTGTTGCACGCGGGGAAGCGCCGTATTCTATGAATTCTTCCAATTCCAGGTTATACGCCTTAGGATCCCTCGATGCGAATACGATGTCGATAATGTAATCCTTGATTTTGTCATCTATATAAATCTCATCAACTAAGGCACGCAGACGGAGAATATCTTTGGGAGAAATTACAGGATTCACATGAAAATCCTTTTTTGTTATTGCCATGCGTTCCATAATCTCACGTTCCTCCTTCTTATCAGGATACGTAACATTCAATTTAAACATAAAACGGTCTACCTGTGCTTCGGGTAACGGATAGGTACCTTCATGCTCAATTGGATTTTGTGTAGCCAGCACAAGAAATGGGTCGTCCAACTTAAATGTCTGATCTCCGATTGTAACCTGTCTTTCCTGCATTGCCTCCAGGAGTGCGCTCTGAACCTTTGCGGGGGCACGGTTGATCTCAT
>Ga0209324_10000128_pt1 | contig 47700 bp, 50 predicted proteins | sample Rifsed19ft3_FD_184015 | JGI IMG/M metagenome (GOLD analysis project Ga0209324, IMG submission 184015) | Soil microbial communities from Rifle, Colorado, USA - sediment 19ft 3 (version 2) | ecosystem: Environmental > Terrestrial > Deep subsurface > Rock core/Sediment | place: Rifle, Colorado...
CATTGAAATTTACAACCATTACACTATCGATTTCGATACCGGTTAGTTCATATATCTCCTGTTTTATCATTTCATCTCCGCCATATTTATAAGCTGCATTGATCTTGTTCCATCCATGACCTTCCAGATCTACCCGGGTATCCCTGGGAATAGAAATTAAGCTATCTTTCTCTCCCCAGCTGCTGATATGGTAGATTATGATAGTGTCGGTCAAACTATTGAACTCATTGCTTTCCTCTCTTTCGTCCATACCAAGAAGCAGTATATCTTTTCCGCCAGGATTTAGATTTATAAAAGAGATAATCACAAATAGCAGAATGATCACTACTAAAATAACCAGTATACTAATAAAACAACCCTTAGTCTTACTCATATCTAATTTATTTTCCGTATCCTTGAAGATTACTTGTATTCTGCATATCCGGTGTGAGATAAATAATACAGAGTGTGGAGTAATTTTTCAATAGGATCAGTTGTCTCGATTCTTACACTTGATGCAGCTTTAATAGGGACCGAGGTATAATTTATTATTACTTTAACACCGGCTTCGACCAGAATATCCGTTACTTTTTGTGCAGAGTCCGGAGGGACCGCCAGTATCGATATTTCTATGTTCTTTTTTTTGAATATATCCCTGACCTGATTTATATCCAATACTTCAGATCCGGATATTACTCTTCCTATCACCTCCGGATTATTATCGAAAACATTTTCAATCTTAAATCCAAATCTTTCCAGCATCTTGTATTTTAAAATCGCCTTGCCCAGATTACCTGCACCAATCAAAGCGATACGGACGGATCTATCATAACCCAAAATCTTGTTGAATGATTTAATAAGGTCATCTATATTGAATCCAACGCCTCTTTTGCCCTTTATTCCGAAATATATCAAGTCTCTTCTTACTTCTGCACTATTTATCCCTGTATTTTTGCTGATGTCTCTGGAAGTTGTAGTCCTCTTGCCTAGCTCTTTCAGCTGTACTATATATTTTAAATATTGAGATAATCTTGAAATAACACCTTCGGAATATATTTTCTCGACCATTTAAAATCCATCCTTTGTAAATTTCTTATAGAATAGCTACGAATTAAACTTTGTAGCATAATTGTAACAGGATAAGCTGTCTTTTACAAGAAATCCGGATCAATATAAGAGAGGAATTTAATCTTTTATCTTAAAATCATAGATCCCGTCTTCTCTTAGAAAGATCCTGCCGCAATTTTTACATTTAACCTTATTCTCATCCAAAATAAGAGAATCTTTTCCGCAGTAAGTGCAGATCAAAATATTTTCGAGGCTGGTCATTTTATTTCTGCTTGTATCTTCGGACCCTGTTTTATTTAAGACACTCTTTAAGAAAATACTGGGACCGACAAGTACCCAAGAGAAAAATCTCTGATAAATTTTTTCAAAAAATAAAAGAGTTTTCGTGCCAGGAAATTTTTTTAGGAGATTCAGCCTGAAATTTGAAACACTAATTGATTTCTTTATGGTAAAACTTCTTTTTTTAAGAAGATCCGATATGTAGTCAGGGTGAAAATTCAATATGGTCTCACCTACCTGTGAAGGTTTCAGGTTGAAAGGAGAAGCATCCATCCTTCTTATAAAAAATCTCAATATGTTTTTAAGATTCCTTTTATTGGCAAATTCTAAAAAAAACAATCCTTTACGCTTAAGTATTCTCGCAATCTCATCAAAATATTTTTCAGGATTATCCAGATGATGTATTACCCTGACCGTCAATATTGTATCTGCACAATTGGACTTAACCGGAAGAGAGGTTGCATCCGCTGCAATGAAATATACAGATGATAATTTCTCCGGGGTGTTTTTTAGAAATCTTTCTATCCTGTCTCTGGCATTTTTTAAATTATTAAGTGAATAATCAACCAGAATTATGGTCTCAAAATCCTTATATTCATAAAACAAACGGCCGTAGCCGCAGCCGATATCAAAAAATATCTGATCTTTTCTTTCTACTCCGGCAATCAACCTCCTGAGAGCCATCCTTTCAGCTTTATCCTCATATGATCTTCTGTCATCTTCCCAGAACTTGCTGTAGTCATAACTCTCGTAGTCGGATTTCCTGAAATTCACTTTCCGGTTCCTTTCTAATCCTTGAATGCAATTTGGAAAATTATCTTATTACAATCTTTTCCTTAATTTAAAAATATATATTAATTATTGCAAATAATAAATGCAAATCTTTATCGGGACTTAAGTTATTTCAATTTTTTCTTTTTTCAGATTTTCCTTTTTGCTTTTCTCGAGATTATTTTTTTCCGGAATACTTACATGGTCGAACTCCAGACTTGCCGCCACTATATCAGCCGTGATATTAGTGATATTGTATTTCTTACCTTCTTTGTTTTCCCAGCTTCTAAGGTTCAAATGACCGCTTATAAGAACTCTGTCTCCTTTTTTCAATGCAGCTGCACAATTTTCTGCAAGACCGCTCCAGGTAGTGACATTAAAAAAATCAACCATTTCGGACTCTTTTCCATTTTTATCGGTCCATTTTTTATTTACAGCAAGACCCATCTCGGTAATAGCTATTCCTTCATTTGTATATTTGATTTCCGGATTGCGGGTAAGATTCCCCAGCAAATATATATTATTTACATAATTCATAAATAAATCCTCCTGTCTTATAAGTTATTATCTAAATATGATCTTAATAAAGATTTTCAATACTCAAATTTATAGGTCTTGCAATAACCGAATCGATCATCCCATGGGTATATGACATTAGTTTTAGAAGTCGATCTGATGCTGCTGCTTTTTGTAATAAACTTGTCTATTAATACAAAATCGAGTGTCTTTTCTACAGTAACAATTACATCGTCATAGTCATAACTACATTCAACAAGAATACAATTGTTCTTTCGAGCCAATTCTTCGGCAATCATATTGCAATAAGAATCCTCAAAAAATAACAGGTTTTGTGCAACAGCAAGCGAAACGGCATCGGAAGCATTTTTTGTTTCCTCCCGTGCTATGAAAATCTGGCATAAGTCGAAAATAAGAAGAAACAAAATTGAAAATATGATTACCGCAGCCAGCGCGAAAAAAGATATATTACCCCTATTTTGTGTATTTAAATCTTTTAGTAGCATTCCATCCTCATATTACTCTTAGCTTTTATAATACTATCCTTTCCCGAAAATATTCCCTGCAAACCAGTAATATCTGCATTTTTGTATATGACGGTCACCTCAATCATATCCCCGACTTTTCTGGAAGCCCTGCTTTCCGGAGAGACTTTTATTTCAAGCATATTCTGATCCAGACCAGAACAGACTTCTTTTATGCATGCATATGCTTCCTGATCGGAATTGGTAGTAGCAATCACTCTTGCTCCTTCACGAGCTGCCTGCTCCAATATATTTTTCTGATAGATCAGTAATCCAAAATGGGAAACAGCTAAAATTATTAAAATCAATAGAGGAATAATCAAAATAAACTCCAGTGAAGCCTGACCATCCGGATCATGTCCTGATATCTTTGATTTATTCTTTCTTTTATTTATATCCATAATGATTTTTAACATAAAACTGTTTCCCATTCTTTTTATTTGCAGAGAATAATTTACTCTTCATTGGGTTTTAAACCATCGAAGCTATTTTCCCAAATACCTTTGAAATGACATCGATTATCAGTGGTTTGCCTACTGCTATGAGGATTGCGCTTATTATTCCTGCAATTACCGTAACCAGTGCATACTCGAGAGTAGATTGTCCTTTCTGGCACCAGAATTTTATTCTAATACCACTCTTTTTTATTTTTATTTTACTCACCCCCCTCCATAAATATAAAAGTTAAGTTTTGAATCTTACACCTCCTTTTATTAATAAGTAATACCTTTATGCATTTGTGCATATATCCATAACGATAATTTACCATATTTATTCAATTGTGTAAATACATAATTGATAATTTATTAAAATTTTCATAAAGATTTATTATGAAACCCTATATTTTTTACTTTTGTATTAATTAATGTATTAATAATTATATATTATTATTATTTAAGAGAATTCTCTTGACATTAATAATATAATGTATTAACATTCCTATGTAATCTGCAATTTTTAGTTTTATTGAAAATTTAAATTTTATTAGTAATAGAGGCTAAGACTTACATTTCGTTATTGGGCACTTTGAAATGTAACGAGCCAGTGGTGCAACCGGCTATTGCTTTTTTATTGGAAAAAAGTTTGCCATCTAGCCTCTATGTTAGATGGCTTTTTTTTGGGATAAAACAATGAAAAACGGGATTAAAAAAATATTAATAATATCACTGATTACAGCATTATTAGCATCAGTTATCTTTTTCTTTGCTTTTACCTATCAAACTGCAAACATAAGCACCAGCTTTACAGAAACCAGTAACTACAAAGCAGAAGATTTAGGGAAAACCGGCATAGTCCAGGAAAATGTATCCGTAAAAGATAATATTGCAGATACAGCAACAATACTGGCAAAGATATCAGACAACCTTGACAAGGAGATTGACAATATACGCTCGGATTATAATGCTGAAGTTCTTGGAAGTGCCGCAGCAAGCCAGACTGCCGAGGCTGCTGCTCCGGTAGCCTCTATTGCCAACTTAAGTGATTATGAAGCAGCAGTTCTTAACCTTATCAATAATATAAGAGTATCAAATGGACTTGGTGCACTGCAGTCAAATCAAATACTGACAGATATAGCCAGATATAGATGCAGTGACATGATAAATAATTCTTACTTTTCACATTATATGGCTGACGGCAGGAACATCTTCAATATACTTGGCGAAAATGGTGTCTCTTATGTAAATGCCGGAGAAAACCTGGGACAATCCACACCTGCTTCTAATGGGACTCCCGAAGCATTCGCAAATGCATGGATGCAAAGTTCTACCCATAAGGCAAATATCTTGAGGTCCGTATATTCCAAGATTGGAATCGGAGTAGTCGATGGTGGAGATAGAAGAGTAGTAGCAACTGTATTTATGAATTAACTGTTTAAATCATATAAGTTTACGGACGCCTAGACAAACACCCCGGATATTATTTATCCGGGGTGTTTAATTTTTATAGTCAAAAAATCTAAAACTGCAAAAAATTTCCTCCCAGCGAAAATAAAAGCGGTCCGCCTACCAGGATCATAAAAGATGGCAAGATCAGAAAAACCAGCGGGAACAATGTCAATACTGTTATTCTTCTGATTTTTCTTTCAAGATTCTGATAAGCCTGGAACTTTATATGCCTGGATTTCTGTTTCAATATTTCGTTTATAGAAGAACCATACTTCTCTGCCTGGATAAGGAGAAAAATAAAACTTTTAAAATCTTCCGAAATACTCCTGTCCATAAGGTTTTTATACGCTTGAAGTTTACCGATGCCAATATCGATGTCTTTTATAAAATTAGATAGTTCAATACAAATTCTTCCCTTATACTTTTCGGCTATGATTTTCATTGCATTATAAATATTCTGCCCCGACAATGTCGCTACTGCCAGCAGATCTACTACATACGGTAAATCCCTCTCTATTTCATTTTTTCTTACTTTCTTGAAATTGCCAAGCAGCAGATTCGGAACAAAATAACCTGTCACCCCTGTGATAATACCCAATAGACCGGGACCTATCAGACTACTGCCGGATAGACTTCCCGCAGTGAAAAATAAAACAAATAAGATCACTTTATAGCCCATAAAAGTATCCAGAGTAAGGGATATTTTATTTTCATGTTCCAATAATCTTAAGAGTTCCTTATTTTCTTTTTTGACCTCGAACCAGTGCCTGTTAATCAGAGATCTTCCAATTCTAAAAGCAATCGAATTCATTTTGTTTATAATTGCTGTAAAAAACTTTTTCTTCCTGGAATAATCTTTATTTTTCGCGGTCCTGCGGTAACTTCTGGATTTAATAATATGAAATATAACCGAACATAGAAATATATAATACGATAATATGATTAAATATATAAACATATCTAATTCCTGTTATTTTGGTGTACCTATTATTTTTTTCATTATAACTATTCCAGCGATTTCCATAACCCCTCCTACAAAAAGCAGAATTATCCCTATGCCGGTTGAAAAAAAATCAAGTATGGCTTTATTCATGAAGACACATAATATGATCAGCACGATAACAGGAAATAAAGAAATAATATTCCCGGAATATCTGCTCTGTAGACTCATTGTATCGGTCTGTGATTTTAATTTCAGGTTATGACGTACAGTATCGGCTATGCTGGCCAACATAGATATCAGATCTCCCCCTATTTTATTATTTATCTTCAATGAACAAACAAGAAGGTCGACTTCCCTGCTCCCGCACTTTTGTGAAAACCTATTCAAGACTTCGTCCAGCGTAGAATTGAGTTCCAGATCATTTACCACTTCCACAAGATAAGTATTAAGCGGGTCCTTAAACCACCCGATAGAATCTTTGAATATACTTCTTACCGTTTTTCCTGCTTTTAGCATCATTGTCATATTGCTTATGAATTCAAGAAGCTGACCATGGAGCAAGTCTTTTCTTTTTTCTTCAAGTCCCTTTAATAAGTCCAGAATATAGATTTCCAGACATACTCCAATAAATAAACTAAAGATAAAATTTCCGCACAATAAGTAAACAGTCAGTGTAAGGATAATAAAAATGATTATCGTAAGTATCTTTCTTCTGGTCCTATATATTTTCGTAAGAAATTTGATTACTCCGGATCTCCCGTAACTCCTGTTCTCCCTTAAGGTTCTGGCCTTCGGAACAAATATTGGAGCAATTCTTTTCAATCCTTGAAACATACATAGAATTGCCAGGATAAAGGTAAAAGAAATAATTATTTCATCCCAAATTTTCATACTCAAATTTATAATCAAGCCCCCCGCTTTTTATTCTATTGATAAATGCCGGTACATAGCCTGTATAAACGAACTCCGTACTGCCGCCGGTGTTACTTCTTGCTTCATTATTTCCATCCTGGTATCTGAAAATATCTTTGACTTCCAGGATGGTATTACTGCCAATTGATTCATTTTTATTTATAAGCTCGCTTATTTTCAATAGCATCCTTTTGCCATTCTTTAATTTTCCCAGATGGATTATCAAATCAATGGATGATGCTATCATCCTCCTGGCAGTTGAAGGAGTCAGATTCAGCTTTGACATCAGTATCATCGTCTCCAATCTGCTGACCAGATCTTTGGGTGAATTGGAATGAACCGTGGTCATCGAACCACTGTGACCCGTGTTCATCGCCTGAAGAACATCTACAGCTTCTGCTCCCCTGATTTCTCCCACTATGATCCTATCCGGTCTCATTCTCAAAGAGTTCCTAACCAGATCCCTGATAGTTATTTCTCCTTTTCCTTCAAGATTCGGATGCCTGCTCTCTAGCTTGATTATATGGGGTAAATTCAAATTTAATTCCAGTGTTTCCTCTATAGTGACGATTCTCTCATCGGGCGGGATGAAATTTGAGATAACATTCAAAAATGTTGTTTTTCCTGTAGATGTAGCGCCACTGACTATTATATTCAACCTGCTCTTTACACAGATCTCAATAAAATCAGCTATTTTTTTGTTTATACTTCCGGATTTTTCCAGACTATCAATGTCTATTATATTTTTTTTGAATTTCCTTATGGTAACTACTATGTCGTTTACTGTTACCGGACTTAAAACTACATTGATCCTTGACCCGTTTTTAAGCCTTGCATCCACCATAGGGGAACTCTCATCCAATCTGAGGCCGAGAGGGCTTAATATTTTATCGACCAGGTTTCTGATATGATTATTGTCCCTGAAAATAATATTTGTTTTCCTTATTGCATCATTTTCTTCGATATAGACCTGGTCAAAATTGTTTATCATAATTTCAGTTATTTTTTCATCATTTATGAGGAAGCTGACGGGCCCGAAACCAAAGCTGTCTTCATTGATTTCTCCTGCCAGCCTGTAAATTTCTTTCTGGCTGATTATGATCTTTTTTTCGTCTGCTATTTCTTTTAAATATTTTTCGATTCTCCTGAGCCTCTCTTCAGGCAAGAATTTGTTCAAATCTTCCGCTTTGATCTTTTTTGATATCTTCTTACTTAAATAATTTAAAATATCCTTATCATTAAAGATCGAACTCATTTATTCAAATCCTCATATATTTTTTTTGAAAAAGCAGAAATGTTACTCACAATTCTAAGATTGTAACTAAAAATGGAATCAGGCCCTTTATTCAGCATTAAAAATTCTATATCCCTGTCATATGGAATAAAAGCATTAACCGGGTAGCTTAAAATTGTGTTTATACCTGTGAGCGAAACAGCAGGCCTTATATTGAATTTATTTATCGTTATATCAAAATCATAAGAGAATTCATCAATAATTATACTTTTGACCAGCACATTTAGATTATTTACTGAAATAAAGTCCGGCAGGGAAATAAAAATGTATTTATCGACTCTGTCTTTTAGTCTGAATTTATCCTGAGTAAATAAATAATAAGGAAAATCCACACAGATTATATCAAAATGCTCCTTGAGAATATCCAAAAGCTTCTCAAAATATTCTTTACAAAAAATCTTATTTTTCTCGATTTTTATGGGTGGTAATATCAGATTCAGACTGTTCTTTAAATTGATCACAAGTCTTTTTAGAATAGAGTCATCCATCTCATTCATGACTTCTTCAATATCTCCCAGGTCCCTATAACTATCATCAGTAAGATTGAAAATCAGCCTGCTGTCTCTTTTTCCTATATTTAGATCAAGCAGTAATATATTCTTTGTAGTCTCTCTGGCAAAATAAGTCGAGACACAATAAGTCATAAAACTACAGCCGCAGCCTCCTTTGCTTCCGGTAAATAGTATGATCTTTGACTCTTCTCCATTCAGTTTATTCATCATTTATTTCCTTTCATAATTTTGAATTAATATAATACCGATCGAAAACAAAAGTCTTTACATCAAAGATTATCCCCGGGACAAACCGATATATTTATGACTCCTCTCTCCAGCGCTAAGAACACCTCTTCAGCTTCTGTCTTGCTGAGATAAAAAGTTATTATAAGAAGGCTTTCATAATCAGAGTCGAGCCGGCTATCGGTGACCAGGGGATCTACAAGAAAGTTTCCCGTACCATTTTCATTTTTTGAATAATTATCTTCAGGACTACTGCCAATCAGTATTATTTCTTTTTCCGATATGACCGTTTTCGAAAAAAGACTGCCGCTTTCCTCCTCATAATAAGTGGATATCAAATCGATACAGTCTCCCTCCTCCAGCAGTGACTTGTCCCCATAAAAGCTAACAGGGATACTGACTGCCCTTAAGTCATTAGGAATGTATGATGAGAAATCAAGATCAAAACCGCCTTCGGAATCCATGCCTTCCAATATATCTTCTGTAATGATCTCTCCTTTTGAAATGTCGTTTATTACTTCTTTTCCTATAATTCTATCCTTATCCATAATGAATTTTTCACTGAATACATTCCCCGTTATTTTTTGTTCTTCAATTGATTCACCTGTGATCTCGTCTCCTTTTTTAAGATCGACCCTTGCCACAAATATAGGATTATAATCAATGTTTTCCGGGATCTTTTCTTTTAAGCCGCTTATATACCAGAAAATGATTATTCCTCCGAGAATAGCAATGATCAGAAAAATAATGCTGATTATTTTTTGTTTTACGATCAAAGATATTCTATTCATTCTATCTGTACTTCTTTTTACTTTTTTATAATCCTGCCAAACAAGAAGTTTTTGATAAGTCTTATCAATTTACATAATAACACTATTATGTATTTATGTAAATATATAATTAATTAAAAATTCAAATATCGCCTCTTAGCAAGGCTTGGTCAACAGTGTTATAATTACTGAGAACTATCATTAAATTGCTCTAATACGCAAAAATATTGATTTATGAACAGCACTTATTATTTATTTAAAAGGGGTAAAAAGTTATCCGAAAGCGGTAAATTTCTAGAAGCAATAATGCTTCTGGAAAAAGCTAAAAAACTTGAACCTGAAAAAGGTTCTATACGGGAAACACTCGCCAGTGCATATTATAATTGCGGTCTGTATATCTCTGCCAAAAAAAACTTTATAAAAGCCCTGAAAATAGATGCGGCCAATGACTTTGCACATTACGGTCTGGGTTTATGTCTGATAAAAGAAAATAAGATAACCGAAGCACTGGGACATTTTAAAATCGCATTTTTCATGAAACCTGATCATAAAAAATATAAAGAAGTATTGGATAAATTTTCCGAATCAAAATAATCGGTTTCTTCCATCAGGATTCAAAACTAATCAAATCACCTGGCATTAAAGAGGTTTTTTCTATTGTCCCTGAATTAAATTCCAATACGAAAAAGGCATTTTTAATAAATGGAGTTGCTCTAAATGGCTTGATGCCATAATAAATGGCTAAAACTTGATTCTTTTTATCTAAAAACACGACATCTATACTGTATCTCATCCAGAAAGTATGGATACCGTTACAATTTTCAATAAGAAATCCTTCTCTGTCCCTGAGTCTTCTCCTCGTAATTAATCCAAACAATTTATCAAAAAAGGTATTTGCTTCTATTACTTCAGCAGCAATTAACTCTTTGCTGGTTTTTTCAATCAAATTGATTTTAACTGCCTTCAACCTGTATTATTTACCAAGCTCCTTTTTTACTTCTTCTTCTCCTGCCTTAAGTTCTTCTACTTGCTGCTTATCTTCTCCCAACAGTAGGGTTTGAAATTCTCCAACATGAGTTTTTTCTTCCTTGGCCACATCCATCAGGATCACTTTTATATCATTATTTTCAGTAATGGCAGCCAGCTGCTCATATAAATTTATGGCATCAAGTTCTGCAATTATCGCAACTCTAAGAATTTCCTTATTGATATTTGCTTTATCTACTTTTGTCAGATCAATCGGAATATCGGACATCATTGCTATCACCCCTTTAAAATTTGATAATTTTAAACCAACCTAATCTTTGATTTTTGGCTTATCCAACAAGATTAGCCTTTGTCTTAATTTCGGTAAATAACTATTTATCAATCCAGGATTTTAAAAGTCTCGATAGCAGCATCAAAATCCTGTAAATTTTCATCAAATTGTTCTAAATCGGTGGAAAAGGTCAGTATCCAGAAATCAGATCCATTCTTTATAATATATTGAGCCACTTTTGTCTCATTAGACTCGACAGTTTGCTCGAATATGGTCCTTCCAACCTCTTCGTTATCACCGAGTGCGACGATTTCTTGTTCAACAATATTGAATGTATACTTTGCTTTTTCATATTGCTCCGCCACACTTTCATATGAGATATCCATGTATTCTTGAAGTGATAAAACTACCTTGGATTCACCGGTAATAGTAAAAATATTTACATTACCATTTTCCTCAATCACTTCCGCATCATATCCAAAAAATACCAGATAATCTCTATTGGCGTCCACTACATCGGCCAGTTTTGATAGACCTGCTTTATTAAGATTCTCTATTACAGAATCAAGTTCTTCTTTCTTGGCGCCTTCCCAATTTTCCGGTAGGGTTATCTCAAAATCTCCTCCGTTAAATTCGGGCACAGTAGGCTGTGCTGCAGTTTTACAGCCAGCTCCGATCAGAACCATTGATACCGATATGATAATCGTCATTGATATCAAAAAAAATTTCTTCATAATTTCCCCTTAATTCTCTTTTTCATATTAAATTAATATTTTGGGTAAAACATATTATATCAGTTTTAGTCATACTTGTTAGTCTAATTTATGATTAGTTAAATACCTGTTCTCTAGCGATTCGATTTAGATTGTTCCAGAAACCATTCGTATAGTTCTGGGTTATTATAGGTCTCCGTCCAGCAATCATTCCCCAATTCCGGATAAAGAGTAAACTTTACGTTCCCACCGCAATTTTTTAATGCTCCAACCATTATCGCTGATTTCTCGGGCAGTACGGTTGTATCTTTTGCCCCGTAGAGGAATAATAACCGCAGCCCATAGTCGGAATAACCAGAAAAAAAGTTAAAAAAGAAAGTAAAATAAGTTTATATTTTCTAATCATCTTAAATAAATTCTTTTTCTCTTTATTTTATGTGAAATATTTTTCTACAGTTTTTCTGACATCTTCAAGCCAGCTTTTTCTTTTTTCCGGGGTACTTGTCACTATTACTCCATACATTTTTCTATAAAAATTTTTTACACCGCATAGACCGAATATGCAATTATTCCATAGATTCTCAAGTGGATCCTCAAACACTTTCTTTTCTCTTCCTGCCGGTGTGTTGGAAGTATTAAAAACCAGGGCGGTCCCTGCTTTTAAAAGACCATGCGGTTTACCCTCTCCACCGTCACCTTCAAGAAATTTATATGCAACTCCGGGACGTAGTACCCGATCAACCCAGCCTTTTAAAATGGCAGGCGGTTGACCCCACCAGTTGGGATGTACAATTATTATTCCATCAGATTCAGAAATCTCTTCACAGTATTTCTGGATTACCGGATCAAATATTCGATCTTCCAGTATTTCTTCTTCAGGAAGTACAGGATTAAATTTTTCAGTATACAAATCATGGAAAAACACTTCATGTCCTAAATGTCCAAGGGTTGTTGTAATAACTCCGGCAATAGCATGATTAAAACTACCCTTTCTTGGATGTGCAAGAATGACCGATATTTTCATTTTTATCAAAATTATTTTAGTAACTTATCTAATGCGGTTCGTGCATCGGGTGCCGTCTTGAAAAAATCTTCAAGTTTATCACAGGTATACATAACACAACCTGCACAATTTTCCAGCTCTTTCTCTGTGCAGCATTTACGTATTTCACAGATATTGCAGTAGGAAAACTTCTGCTCTTCCGATCGGCAGCCATTGCAGTTGATATCCTCCGGTTTGATATCCGTTTTATACATTTCCGACCACTGTTTGGCCACTTCCATACGTTTGCTGTCATCATTTTTTTGTGTGGCGATATATGCCCCACATTCAGAACAATTCAATCCACAGCAGGCAAAAATATCTTTACTTTCTCTCATTTACTACATCTACCTTCTTTCTGTAAGAAAACATTTTATCATAATTATCCAATTTATATTTTTTAATAAGACCATTCGAATATTTCCTTATTTTTTTTGCATATTCCTTATCACAATAATCTGTTTTATAAAGTTTTTCATAATCCGAAACCAGTTCTGGATACTTTTCCTTGATAAAGGTCATGACCCTTTTCTTTGCTTCCTCCCTGAAATTAAGCATATCGATTATCAAATAATCGGCACCATTTTTAGCTACCTCAGCAATAAGATTTTCGAGATTGTTTTCATTATCCGAAATATATGGAAATAAAGGTATAGAAGTTACTCCAACTATTATTCCTGCATCGTGAAATTGTTTTACAACCTCAAGACGTCTTTTTATTCCGGGTGATTTCGGTTCTATCTTCTTTTTAAAATCTTCATCCAGCACCGGTATTGTGATAACAACATTAAGAAATCCTGTCCGGGAAATTTCCTTTAGTATGTCTATATCCCTTAAAATCAAATCTGATTTGGTAGTGACCATAAGTGCATTATGATGTTTAAGAAATACTTTTAAAATCTCACGCGTAATCCTGAATTCTTTTTCTGCAGGTTGATATGGATCGGTGACAGTTGCCATATTGACGGTCCATTTCTTGTTCCATTTTTCTTTCGAGAATTCCCTGTCAAGTGCTTCGGCTGCGTTGTCTTTAACTATGATTTTGTAGGCAAACTTTCCAGTTGGAAGGCCGAGATATTCATGAGTATATCGTGCGTTGCAATACAGGCAATTATGTTCACATCCACGGTATGGGTTGATTCCCCATCTGAAAGGCAGAAACCAGACATTTAGCCGATGAAGCATTTTTTCAACCGAGGTATGCTCATAAATGATTTCTTTTGATTCTTCCATAGTTCAGTTTTAAAAAAGGTATCATCATGGGTACTTTATCCTTATATTCGATAAATTTGCTGCCAAAATCTTTAAGCAGTCTCTTCTCTTCGATAAACCTGAGATAGATGATTCCCCAAAAAAATAAAAAAACCAATACTGCAATACAAACCAAAGAATCCAGATAAATCGCCAATCCGAAATATACTAAAAACATACCAAAGACCATCGGATTACGTGAATATCTGTAGGGTCCCTTTATTACCAATTTTTTTGTCCGTGGACTGATCTCAACACCAAATCCGTCTGCAGGACCACCTTTTCCTATTACAAATAATACTATATTGGACCATATTGCAAATATCATTCCGATTAGAAAAAACGGAGTAGATATGATTATTTGTAAATTAATATTATCAATCATTTTTACTCCTACCCATGTGTTTGTATCACTACCCAACCTGTAGAGCAGAAATGGGATCAGAATTATGAAAATAAAAAAACCGATTATATATCCGAAAATGTATCTATAAAGTTTTTTCATTTGATAATTTTAAAACAACGCTGTTTTTTATTTTTCATGCACTCTTTTGATTCGCATTTGTAGCAAATCTCGTTCTTAAGATATCCTCCACTGAAAAATTCTTTTAAGTTGTCGAGTGTGGTCTCTGCAATATTATGCAGGGCTTCTTTTGTAAAGAATCCCTGATGTGAGGTGATGAGGACATTCGGAAAAGTTATTAGACGGGCTAAAATATCATCGGATATCATCTCCGTAGAATAATCTTCAAAGAAATACTCACTTTCTTCCTCGTAAACATCCAGACCGGCCGAGCCTACCTTACCGGCTTTAAGCATTTTTATAAGTGCGCTGGTATGTATCAGTTTTCCTCTTCCGGTATTTATAATCATGACTCCATCCTTCATTATCTTGATGGTCCTTTCATTAATCATGTGTTCGGTTTCACGTGTAAGCGGACAATGAAGTGAAATAATATCCGATTTTTTAAAAAGCTCATCCAAGCTTACGTATTTGAATTTCATTTCTTTCACATAGATCTCATCAGGATAAGGATCGTATGCCAGGATTTTCATACCGAATCCCTTTAATATCGAAATAAGAACTTTTCCTATCTTACCTGTTCCTATTATTCCTGCTGTCTTTCCATACATATCAAATCCAAGCAATCCGTTAATGGAAAAATTACCGTCACGTATGCGGTTATACGCCTTATGGATCTTCCGATTAAGCGAGAGTATTAGCGCGGCAGCATGTTCTGCTACCGCATAGGGAGAATAAGCGGGCACCCGAACCACATGGATTTTACCAAAAGCTGCCTTAAAATCGACATTATTATATCCTGCACTTCGAAGGGCTATTATTTCAATATTATGCTCAAATAAATGCTTTATGACTTCTTTATTGATTGTGTCGTTTACAAAAGCGCACACTGCATCAAAGCCATATGTTAGTTCCACTGTCTGAGGATTAAGATGTGCATCAAAATAGTTAATATTAAATCCAAAACTTTCATTGACTCTATCAAATGATTCCCGGTCATATGGTTTCGCATCAAAGAAAGCTATTTTTTTATTTAAATTTTTCATTCAAGTTCCTATTTCTTTTTAAGCCATTGGATATATTCAAGAATATTATTATCCGGATCGCAGAAATATACCCATGCCGCATCATCCTTTGTCTCAAGTGGGCCGTGTACTATAGGAATATTACTCTTCCTGAGTAGATCAACTGAGGATCCCATATTTTCAACTTCCAGACAAAAATGGGGACAGTATGGCTTTTTTATTTCAGATTTTTTGTACTCTCCTTTTAGATCCAGGATTAACTCAAGTCGTGCATCTTCATGTTCCAGGAACGCATATTCTTCCTTCTCTTCTTCATTTGTGACTCTGGATTTGAGTTTAAATCCCATTTTTTTGGTGTAAAAACTAATAGAAGAATCCATATCTGAAACCTGAAAGGCAAAATGATCAAAGCTCATTACGTTCTCCTTTAAATATATTAATATAAAAGTATGATCCTGTATCCTTTTATTTCGAAACTTGTTAATATTTAACTTGGTCGGGATGGGGGGATTTGTTCTTTCGTCTCGCTTCGCTCGCTGCAGAGACGCAGACTCCCTCGCTGACGCTCAGTCCGTCTTTTCAAATCCCGTAAATATGCCACTGGTATGTTTACCTGCAATAATTTTAAAATTTCTCATGCTTTTTAACCTAAATCTGGTCGGGATGGGGGGATTTGAACCCCCGGCCTCAGCGTCCCGAACGCTGCGCGCTAAACCAAGCTGCGCTACATCCCGATCAAACAATCCCTACTTGAGCATAATATATTCTATCAACTCCGGATAGGATTTAAAAGAAAATAAAGGTGTTAAAATTATAGGCAAAATCATCTTTTAAAAAACCTCACAAAGTAGTATAAATCTAAGAATATATTTAAGTATATATTTTTGACGTTAATTTTAATTTATTTGTAATATGGATGTTAGAAAATTTATTTTGAGTTTTAAAAATAACTTTAAAATAATCTCGCAGTCTTTAAAATCCAGAAACTATAGATTATTCTTTATCGGCCAGAGCGTATCGCTTATTGGAACGTGGATGCAGGTAATAGCCTTAAGCTGGCTCGTGTATGACCTTACAAATTCTGCATTGCTGCTTGGACTGGTTGGTTTTTTCAGCCAGGTACCGTCATTTTTCATTACACCCTTTTCGGGAGTACTAGTAGACAGATGGAACCGGCATAGAATACTCATCGCTACACAGGTTTTATCTATGATTCAGGCATTTATTCTGGCTTTTCTAACTCTTTCAGGGAAAATAACAATCTTACAGGTTATCCTTCTTAGCCTGGGCCTGGGATTAATTAATGCTTTCGATATGCCGGCAAGACAGGCTTTTGTAATCGAGATGGTCGAAAAAAGAAGTGACCTTGCAAATGCAATCGCGCTGAATTCTTCGATGGTAAACAGTGCGAGATTAATCGGTCCCGCAATTGCCGGAATACTTGTGGCTGCCGTCGGTGAAGGCTTTTGTTTTCTGATAAATGGCATAACCTTCATGTCTGTTATCTTCTCTCTCCTTGCTATGAGACTTAAGAAAAAACCGAAACATAGATATTCCAATAATATTTTACAGGATATAAAAGAAGGTTTCAGATATTCCTTCGGTTTTATTCCGATAAGATCGATTTTACTTTTCCTGGGACTCGTAAGTTTTATCGGCATGCCTTATACGGTATTTATGCCTATTTTTGCAAAGGATATTTTGCACGGCGGTCCTAATCTTCTGGGTTACCTGATGTCTCTGGGGGGTATAGGAGCGTTACTGGGAGGAATTTATCTTGCTTCAAGAAAAACCATTGTGGGTCTGGGGCGAATCCTGGCTGCAGCAACCGGCATATTTGGAATAAGTTTGATATTGTTTTCGACATCCCGAATTTTATGGCTTTCACTTCTTATGATGCTGGTAAGCGGATTTGGCATGATAATACATATAGCTGCCTCCAATACTATTCTGCAAACAATAACCGAGGATGATAAACGCGGGCGTGTCATGAGTTTTTTCACAATGGCTTTTATGGGAATGACACCGTTTGGTACTTTATTGGAAGGTGCTCTTGCCAATTGGATTGGCGCAGCCAATACAGTATTGATAAGCGGCGGGATATGCATACTGGGTACTATCATTTTTTCGATCAAACTTCCAGCGATAAGAAAAATTGTGAGACCTATATATATAAAAAGGGGAATCATAAGTGAAATTGCAAAAGGTGTTCAGGTAGCAAGCGATGCAAAGATCCCGCCTAAGCCATGAGCAATATCTTTATTATTTGACAATAGATCAGGATAAAGAAACAATTAAGATATTTTAAATATTATCTATAAGTTCTATGGCGTTTTTGAAGCTATCGATTTTAAAAAATCCATCTCTTATTCTCGATATACCCTTTTCGCCCTTAAAAATCCATGATAGGCGCTTTCTGAATTCCCTAACTGCTCTATCTTCTCCCTTGAAATAGATCATGAATTTTAAATATAGCTCTGATAATTCTTTTTTCCATTCAAGGTCGGGTTCAGATACGGAATCGAATATCTTATTAGTTGATTCTTTGTAATCGGCCAGAAGAAATACCAATATATTTGTAAGTAGCCACAGCCGGCCTTTTACTGCTCTGCCAATCATTATCCCATCACAGCCAGTATAATCCATTATCTCTACAGCTTTTCCGGGTGAATCGATATCCCCGCTGACTATTACAGGAATTTTGATCTTTTCTTTTACTTTTTTTATAAGTTTATAATCTGCCACTCCCGAAAAACCCTGCTTTACTGTCCTCCCGTGAATAGAAATAGCTTTTGCTCCGGAATGTTCAGCAATTTTTGCAATATCCAAAATATTGATACTTTCAGCATCCCAGCCGATTCTTGTCTTTATGGTCAACGGTTTTTTTAATACCGAAGAAAGCCTTTTTATTATTTTTTTGACTTTTTCTTTATCCTGAATGAGATATCCGCCGCTTTTGGCTTTTAGCACCTTCGGAACCGGACATCCCATATTGATATCTATAATGTCAGCCTTATCCTCGATCCGCAGCGCAGCTTCCGCAATTATTTCCGGGTCCGGTCCAAATATCTGCAAGGCACAAGGTCTTTCGTAATTGGTGATTTCCGACAGGGTCAGACTCTTTTTTTGACCGTAAACTATACCATAGCTGCTTATCATTTCGGTACAATTAAGGGCAGAGCCAAAAAATCTCGCGAAAATCCTGAAAGTATTATCGCTTATACCTGCAAGCGGAGCAGAAATGAGAGGATTTTTTATTTCTACATTTCCGATTTCAAACGAGTGCTCCGGAATATCAAAATCAAACTTATACTTATTGGTGTCGGATACCGGCAGCCTTCCTGACAGGCTGACTGGTATATGTTCAATAAAATATTTTAAAACTAATTTTCCGAGTTCATCTATAAGATCGGGTAGTTTAAATGATTTCAAATTATTAAAGCATTACATTCTTTTTTCTAAAACGGCTATATTACAATAAAATCGTTATTTATTTTTATCAAAGAGTATCCTTAAACCTTTCAGGGTTAAATCGGGGTCAAAAGTCTTGATCCATTTACTTTTACCTACCATAAGAAATGCCAGACCGCCAGTGGCAATTACTTCAGGTTTAAAACCATTATAATTTTTATTAAGCTCTTCTATTATCTTCTCGATAATAAAATCAGCCTGTCCCAGAAATCCGTATAATATACCGGCACGGACTCCATCATTTGTATTTTTTCCCACCACCGATTCCGGCCAGTTCAAATCGACCTTGGATAATCTGGCAGCATTGCTAAAAAGCGCTTCGGATGAAATTTCTATACCGGGAGCAATCACTCCGCCTATATATTCTCCTCCGGGTGTTAATATATCAAAAGTGGTAGCTGTCCCAAAATCCACTACGATTGCCGGATAACCATATATTTCTTTTGCCGCTACGGAATTTGCAATCCTGTCCGCTCCTATTTCCGCAGGGTAATCGTATTTTATGATAAGATTGGATTTTACATTGTCTGTCACTATAAACGGTGTCTGGTTGAAATATCTGCGACTCATTTTAGTGATTTCGTCAAGTATGCTGGGAACAACACAGGAAATTGCAATATTTTCAATATACCTGGGATCAAATTTAGAATTCCTTAAAAAATTGAAAACTGCAGACGCAATCTCGTCAGATGTCTCATATTTAGGCGTGACCATCCTCCATGAAGCAAGGATTTTATCTTCCTTAAAAAGTCCTATAACAGTTTGCGTGTTTCCTATATCTATTGCCAGCAGCATAATAAACCTTTCTTTTATGATTTTTTCCAGCTCTTTACCAAATCTACTTTTTCGATGAAATTGCTTTTTTTAATAAGCTTTTCTATATTTTCCCCTTTCAATTTAAATCCCGGAGATATCTCGCTTAAGGGGACCAAAACAAATTTTCTTTCATCTATCCGGGAGTGGGGAATAGTTAAAAAATCGGATTCTATGGACACCTCTCCATAATACAATAAATCCAGATCTATAATTCTGGGGCCATATTTTTTCTCTGACCTTTTCCTTCCCATATCATATTCGATACCTTTTAAAAATCCCATCAGTTCAAACGGACTGACTTTTATATCGACTCGGGCCTGCAATACTATATTATAAAAAGAATTTTGTTCTTTGAGATACATTGGTTCCGTTTCATATATAGATGACACTTTGATTATTTCAATATCAGGATTTGAGTTGATTAAATCGACAGCTTTTCTTAAATTGTCTTCCCTGTTTCCAATATTTGACCCGAGGGATAGGTAAATATCGACTCCATCACTTTTTTTGTCCCACCTATATTCAATCCCAACAGACTCGAGATTCTCTTTCATGGGTGGAGATGTTTTTTCTATTCTGACAGATACTTTTTCTACCAGTGGCGATATTTCAAAAATCCTATCGGCTATGGTTTGAGTCAGGGTTTCAAGGAGATTAAATCTACAATTGTCATTTATATCCTTTACAAGTCTTATTACTTCAGAGTAGTTCAGGGTATTTTCTAGACTATCCTCATTTTTATTTTCACCTAAAAAGTTATCTTTGTTCAATAAAACTTCAATATTGTAACGGAAATTCTGGCCATTCTTCTTTTCTATCTCTTTGACTCCATGATATCCGAATAAATTAAGATTTTTTATTATTATTTTAAACATTCCGATTCCTATAAATGACTAAAACCCATTAATAATACACTTTGCGACCTTAACCGCCCTTATAGTTTCCTTAACGTCGTGCACCCTTAAAATATTAACACCATTTACAACGGAATAAACCGCTGCAGCAATGCTGCCCTCGAGCCTCTCTTCTACTGGCAAATCCAGGATACCTCCGACAAAAGATTTTCTCGAAGCTCCGATTAGTACGGGAAATCCCAGCACTGTCAACTCTTTGACTTTGTTAAGTATTTCCAGGTTATGTTCGAGAGTTTTTCCGAATCCAATACCGGGATCTATTATTATTTTTTCGGGTTTTATCCCAGAACCGGTTGCCATATCGGTTTTTTCTTCGAGATAATCATAAATCTCATCCATTACATTTTCGTATTCCGGATTCTTCTGCATGTTTTCAGGTGTTCCCTTGATGTGCATGATAACCACAGAAACATCTCTTTCTGGAATCACTTTTACCATTTGAGGGTCCATGGAAAGACCGCTTATATCATTTATTATATGCGCTCCTGCGTCTATAGCCTTCCTTGCTACTTCGGACCTGTAAGTATCGGCAGATATTAAAATATCGTAATTCTTCTTTATATATTCGATCGCCGGAATAATCCTTTTAGTTTCCTCATCAGGGTTTACCGGAATAGAACCGGGTCTGGTTGACATTCCTCCCACATCGATTATATCCGCTCCTTCTTTTACCATGACCTCGATTCTTCTTAATGCTTTATCTTTCTCAAAATAAAATCCGCCATCATAGAAAGAATCCGGTGTAATATTCAAGATCCCCATTATCAGTATGTCTTCGTCCAGGTTAAATTTTTTCTTATCGATCACGAGTTCTTTTCTTTTTCCAATTTTATCCAATCTGTCCAAATATTCTTTTAATTCACCGGATAATTCTTTCAGACCAAAAGGCTGTTCCTTAATCTTATCGATCAAACTTTCAATGGTTTTTATCGTACCCTGGACGATAACATCGGATTTCCCTTTTATCTCTGTCCTGCTGCCTGCCTCTAAAAGCGTATTTCTTGACGTAACAACATCCCCGCCCCTGGCAAGCATTTCCTGTTTTAAAATATTTGCACCCAATGGATTTATTCCTTTGATCTTTAAAGAAATTGGAAATATTTTTTCTATCATTATTCGGGAACCGGCAGGTGTAGCTCCTATCTTTTTGTTCTCCTTCAGGCCTTCCGGCCTGGTTTTAATGTCAAGTACCCTTATTTTAAATTTCATATACTTAAAACATTATTTATCTTTTTTTATAAGCGCCACTGCTTCGGCTCTTGAAGCAGGATTTTCTTTAAATAAACCCCGTACGGCAGAAGTCACCGTTAAAGTATCGGGTTTCTTTACTCCCCTCATACTCATACACAAATGTTCAGCTTCGACAATGACCAGAACCCCTCTGGGTTTTAGCTTTCTCATAAGGGTATCCGCTACTATAGAGGTCAATCTTTCCTGGACCTGCAATCTTTTGGATGCAATATCAAGTACTCTGGTAAGTTTACTAAGACCTATGATCTTTCCGGTTTTATTGGGAACATAAGCTATATGAGCTTTCCCTACAAAAGGGGCCAGATGATGTTCGCATACCGAATAAAAGGGGATATTCTTGATCAATATTATCTCGTCATGGCTTTCGTCAAACATAGGTTCCAGTTCACTGGCCGGATCTTTCCCGATCCCGCTGAATATTTCCTCGTACATCTCAGCAACTCTTCCCGGAGTTCCCTTAAGACCCTCTCTATTTAAATCCTCTCCAATACCTTTTAATATTAGCTTTACTCCCTCTTCTATCATTTTTTTATCCACTGGTTAACTCCTGTCCAAAATTAATGAAATATTTTTCATCATAAATGATAAGCATTTTTAATAAATAAAGAAATAGGTATATCAGAAGCTGGTTATAAAGTGCTTGGTTTTGGAAATTGAAATAACTTACTTAAATAAAAATTTAATTATTATTTGCTGCTTTTTCCGGCTGCCTTTACGGCTTTCTTTTTTACGGTTTTTATTACATTATTATTATCTATAATTTCACTTTTTTCCTCTAGCTTTTCAACTCTCTTGCTTTTCTGGCTTTCTACTTTTGATAATACCTTTAGTATATCATCTCTGCTGAGAGTTTCTTTCTTCATCAACTCATTGGCCAAATCAGTTAAATTCTTTTTATTTTTTAAAAGTACCTTTCTTGCCATCTCATAGCAGTCCATAATTATATTATGAACTTCATCATCGATAGCAGAAGCTATTCCATCACTATAGTGAGGTCTCCCAATTTCTTTTCCCAGGAATACCTCTTCTTCTTCCCCCTTAAAAGTGATTGGACCCAGCCTTTTACTCATGCCATATTCTGTAATCATTTTTCTTGTAATTTTAGTAGCTCTGTCCAGGTCATTTTGAGCACCCGAGGTTATATCATTGAAGTTCATTTCTTCGCTGACCCTGCCCCCCAGAAGCTGGGTAATATTGTCTATAAGCTCTCTTTTAGATTTCAAGAATCTATCTTCCTCGGGCAGGGTAATTACATAACCCAGTGCCCGTCCCCTTGAAATAATGGATATTTTATGAATGGGGTCGGTATGGGGAAGAACATATGAAAGTATTGCATGACCCGATTCATGATAAGCTATTATTCTCTTTTCTTCTTCCGATATGATTCTTGATTTTTTCTCGGGTCCGGCTATAACTCTTTCCACTGCTTCTTCTATCTCAAACATAGTCAATTTTTTCTTATTATGTCTTGCTGCCAGAAGAGAAGCTTCGTTGAAAAGATTGGCCAGGTCGGCACCGGTAAATCCGGGTGTCTGTTTGGCTATATTCTTTAAATTAATGCCTTTATCCAGAGGTTTTCCTCTGGCATGTATCTTCAGTATCTCCTCCCTGCCCAGTAAATCGGGTCTGTCGACAACTATCTGTCTGTCAAACCTTCCCGGTCTTAGCAGCGCAGGATCCAGAATGTCAGGTCTGTTTGTAGCCGCAATCAATATCACTGTGCTGTCGATATCAAAACCATCCATCTCTACCAGCAGTTGATTCAAAGTCTGTTCTCTTTCATCATGACCTCCGCCCAGACCGGCTCCCCTGTGCCTGCCAACCGCATCGATTTCATCCATAAATATTATTGCAGGTTGACTTGCCTTGGCCTGAGTAAATAAATCCCTGACCCTCGATGCTCCAACACCGACAAACATCTCCACAAATTCGGAACCGCTAATGCTGTAGAATGGCACACCGGCTTCACCTGCAACTGCCCTTGCCAGAAGCGTTTTACCGGTTCCGGGGGGCCCGTATAATAAGACACCCTTTGGAATCTTTGCTCCCATTGCCTTGAATTTACTCGGGTTTTCCAGAAATTCTTCAATTTCTCTTAATTCTTCTACAGCTTCGTCAACACCCGCCACATCTTTAAAGGTGACTCTTTTTTTACTCTTATCAACCAGTCTCGCCTTACTTTTTCCAAATTGGAGGACTTTGGAACCTCCTCCTTGAAGTTGATTCATCATAAAGAAAATCAAGCCAAACATTATGACAAAAGGTATCGCGCTTATTAAAATCTGAAGCCATATGGATTGTTTCTGATTATCGATCTTGAATGATAAATTATTATCCAGCAGCAACTGTGTAACATCATAATCCCCTAAAAATGAAACCTCGAACCTGGTTCCGTCTTTTAATTCGCCCTCGACTATCCTATCCTCTCCTTTGATCACCATTGGAGACGAAGTGCTTATTTTATCCTGCTCCACAGCTTCGACGAACTCATCCAAATTGAATTCTGTGACTGGCTGTGAAAGAAAAAGTGGATTTCTTAAAATCAAGAACATAACCACTATAAGTAATATTAATAATGCAATATTTTTAAATCCTCTGCTATTAAAACCTCTATTTTTCAACTTAAAACAACTCCTTATTTAAATATTCTTTCCTTACGCTTTTTAGATGATAATATAATTACTCTTCATTTTCAATATACCCTATAAAAGGGAAATTTCTATATTTCTCTGCAAAATCAAGACCATATCCTACCACAAACTTATTGGGGATATCAAATCCCTTATATTTGACCTTGTTTACTGTTTTTCTGGGAACATCTTTATCCAGAAGAGCGCAGACTTCTATGCTTTTAGGATTTCTGGCCTGCAGGTTTTTTACCAGATAATTCAAAGTCCTCCCTGAATCGACGATATCCTCTATGATTAACACTTCTTTATTCTCTATGCTGAATTCGAGGTCTTTTGTTATTCTTACAATACCCGAACTTACCTTGGAATTCCCATAACTGGAAACCGCCATAAAATCAAAAGTGACAGGAATCCTGATCTCACGGCATATATCGGCAAGAAAGATGAAAGAACCTCTCAGAATCGACACCAGAACCGGATTCTTATCATTATAATCCTTTGTTATTTCTTTTCCTAATTCCTTGATCCTGCTGCAGAGCTCTTCTTCACCGATAAGTATCCTTACTTTAGTTTCGCCGCATATTAAGACTTTTTCACCGTTAACCACTTTGAATTTAAATAATCCCATTGGCCACTCCAAATAAAAATATAATTTTATTAAATCATATATAAATCATTTTTCATATAGCTTCAGATGAAGCACTTCTCTTGTTTCTCCGGTTATTTTTACCCGTTCATCGATCCTGTATTTACCGACCCATATTATTTTTTCACTATCCGCAAATACAGGAATTGATTTTCTTAAATGTATTGGAATTTTATTATCGATAAAAAAATCCTGAAGCTTTTTCTCGCCTTTCATACCCTGAGGATAGAATTTATCCCCATTTTTCCAATTTCTTACTTTTATCGGAGTCTTTATTCTGGCATAATCAAGAAAAGCTTCTGTCTTTTTGGCTTTATTGAAATCTATTTTATCCTTATTTAGTTCCAATACTTCCGATGACAACTCGAGATTAAAATCTTTTATCTTCATTCTGGTACCGACTTTTATTTCTTTTCCCTTCTTCCTTTTATCTATCTTTTTTTCATCTGCTTTAAGAAATTGTTTGAATTCATCCGATAAGAGTCCTGTGTGGGAAGTATTAGCAAAATAAATATAATCTCCTATTTTAAAAACTCTTATCTTTTCTCCTATCTGTATAATTTTACTTTCTCCTCCCGAAATGCATATTCCCAGAGTATCATCTACGTTATCAAAACTTATATCTTCAAGACTACCGTTTACTATCTCTATTGCCGATAAAATAATTCTTCTCCGGATAGCTATAGCTTCTTTTTGGATCTCTGATACCGGAATTTTTACTGGTCCGATATATTTCCCGGATCTGTTTCTATTAAGCGAAGCCATTCCGGTCATCCTGGCTGCCGAGTAATCCTTTAAAAAATCATCTTCATCCTTCAATATGCTCAGGGATCTCAATATATTGGATTTGAAGGAAATCCGGAAGTGCTTACTCATAAACGGTATAAGAAGATTTCTTATTCTGTTTCTGAAGTAAATATTCTCAAGATTGGTTTTATCCAGACAATAAGATATTTTCTTATCCTCCAGGTAAGAAATAATATCTTTTCTGAAAATATCGATAAGGGGTCTTATAAATTTTCCGTTTACCGGTCTAATACCGGTAAGCCCTCTTGTTCCCGTACCTCTCAGGAGGTTCATAAAAAAAGTTTCTATATTATCATCTGCGTTATGACCCGTGGCAATCTTTCCGATATTTTTTTTGTCAGAGATTTCGAGCAGTTTTTCAATTCTGAGATTCCTTGCTCCTTCCTGGAAAGAGAGTTTATGATATTTGCACCACCGTGCTGCATCCATTTTTTGTTTAAACAGTTCTATATTCAATTTTTTATATAATCTTTCTACAAATAAAGCATCACTCGCCGATTCACCATTCCTTGTCATATGATCCAGAGTGTAGCCAAAAAGGTTTAAATCTAAAAACGGACGCATAAGATATAACAAATGAGTCAAAAATACAGAATCGGGTCCACCGGAGACAGAAATCAATATACTATCGCCTTTTTTTATCATGTCATAAGTTTCGATAGTTTTTAGTGTTCTGGAAATAGCCCTGTCTCTGGCAAATTGGGAGTTATATAATTCTTTCATTTGAGTACCGAAACGCTTCTAAAATTAATCTTGATGACTCACAAAATTTAACCTGGTTATACTTCTTGCGTTGCCATTTCTTTCGTCTATATCGATAATAACCGCATTGATCAGATAATCGTCTTCAGCCACTGTAAATTTCTGCGGCATGAGCTTCAAGAATCTTTCAATTATATTTTCTTTCTTCACCCCAATAACCGAATCTCTCGGCCCGACCATTCCGACATCTGTGATATATGCGGTGCCTCCTGGAAGGATTCTTTCATCGGCTGTCTGGACATGCGTGTGAGTACCAACCAGCGCACTTACTCTGCCGTCGAGATACCATCCCATTGCGACTTTCTCGGAAGTAACCTCGGCATGAATATCCACTACAATTATCGGGGTCTCTTTTTTTATGTGTTCCAGAATTTTATCCATGCATCTGAACGGGCAATCCAGATATTCTACGAATACCCTGCCGCAAATATTTACCACAGCTATTTTGTTGTTTCTTTTATCGGACATAATATAATATCCGTTTCCGGGGGTCCCCGGCGGGTAATTTGCCGGTTTTAAAAGCCGCGGCTGCTCTTCGAGATAATCATATATCTCTTTTTTCTTATATATATGATTTCCCGATGTCAGGACATCTATCCCCATGTTCAGCAACGTCTTACAGATCTCCGGAGTGATCCCTATTCCTCCAGCCGCATTTTCTCCATTGGCGACAACGATATCGATACCATTTTCCTTTACTATTACCGGCAGCTCTTTTTTCAATGCATCCCTTCCCGGTTTCCCAAAAATATCTCCTAAAAATAATACTTTCAACTTATACCTTTCTTATTTTGATTTTTAAATTATATCTTAATATTTGACTCCAAATCATAGTCTTTCTGGTTCCAAAATACTATTTTCCAGCTTTCCTCTTCTTCTCTTAAAAGAGATACCTCTACATCTTTAAATACTTTTTCTTCCCCATCATAAGAATCGGTTATATCCATCCCCACTACAGCAAGATTGCTTTTGATATCGACCCATTTTATATCTATGGAAACAATATCAGTCACATCTTTAAACTCATCGGAAAAATCTTCAGGACCACCCATGGATCTATCTTTGCTGCTTAAATATTCATATGCCTTTTCATACTCTTTGTCTATCAGTAAATCAAAAAATGTATTCACGATTTCAGTTACTTCCTCAATTTCTTCGTCAGCTGAAAACTTATCAATAAAAAAGCTTTTTACGTTTGAAAAAAAGGTACATCCTGAGAAATTAAAGAATAAAAAAATAGCCAGAATAATTACTAAAATTCTTACGGTCAGTATTTTATTTTTATATATCTTGAGAAAATTAATTTGCATTATAAAGACCTTCAAAAATCCATTTTTATTTATAATCCTTAAAATATCTGGAATTTAGCAATATTTACCAAATTTTTTCAAAACACATTTAAATTATAATTTAAAATCAACATTAATAAAAATATGCCCATATATAAAATAGTTGCTTTGTTATTATTTGTAGATTGTTAAGGATAAAATAAAAATTGTAGCTTGCGGTTCTTAAATTTTGGTAGCGGGGATAGGATTTGAACCTATGACCTTCGGGTTATGAGCCCGACGAGCTACCAGGCTGCTCCACCCCGCGTCCGAGCGATATTATAAAATCACTGAGTGACTTTCTTAACCGCAAAGACCTATTATAATGATTTTTATTTTTTTTACAAACAGCATGCAGTGGATTTGTTTAATTGATTTGATTTAGAAAAACCCGGTAATATATTTGATATAGATCCCAATATTGGTAATGATAAGAGAAATCATAGTAGCCGGTACCGCAAGTTTCAGCCACTTCTTCCATCCTATCGATTGACCTCTTTTTTCCATTGTGGTATATGCCACGACATTTGCCGAAGCTCCAATCGGTGTAAAATTACCACCTATATCAAGGCCCAGCGAGGTTGCCCAGACCATAATCGATAATGCGGGCACACCTACAAATTTGATTATACCCTGCAGTATATACGCCATTGAAAGAGCAAACGGTACATTATCGATGACCCCGCTGGCAAAACCAGAACCCCAGACAAGCGTACTTAGAAGACCAATATTGTTTCCCTTGAAAAGATTGGTAATATAACCTGCAGCTATTTCTATCACTCCTGTATATTCCAATGCGCCTACTACCATGAATAATCCCATAAAAAATAATAATACTTCATAATCTACCTTCAACAGGATTTTCTCTGCTCTCTTTCCCAGAACAGCCAGCATAAAAAAAGCAGGTATCATAGCAGCAAGGGGGACCTTAAGCGGAATGTGAAGATATTCCTCAATATAAGGATGGGTAATCAAAAAGAAAATCGCCGTTCCAAAAGCAGTCAGGGCTATCTTAAGCTGCTTTTTGTCTTCAATCGCTCCGGCCGGATCCATCTCTTTTAATTCTTCCCTGCGTATTTCCCCGGAAGAAACAATCGATTTGCGGCTCACAAGATAACAGTACAGAAGAGCACCTGCCCCCGCAACTATGGAAATAGGTGCGTTATGAATCAAAAAATCATTAAAATAAAAACCAAGTTTAAGACCCAGGATTACGTTAGGAGGATCACCGACCATAGTCGCTGCCCCTCCGATATTAGCCATGATCACTTCAGTGATTATTATAGGAGTTGCATCTATCTTCAAAATTTTACAAATCTCATAGGTCAGAGTAGCAAAAAAAAGCATTACGGTAACGCTATCCATAAAGGCAGAAAGCAGGGCTGTTATAATCGGGAAAAAGATAAATATCTTCCTGGGAGAATAATTCAACCATCTGGCAAGTATAAGGGCTAAGAATGTAAAAAAACCCGCATCCGATAAGGCCGCTACTATGATGAACATACCAAACAGCAGCCCTATGGTTTCCCAGTTGATGAAGCCTACAGCATCATTTATACCGAAAACACCAAATACAATTAAAAGTAAAGCCCCTACAAATGCGACTACGGTTCTATTTACTTTTTCTGTCGCAATAACTACATAAGTCAGTATAAAAATTATCACGGAAACAATAGTCGGGTTCATTCTTTTCCCTTACATTACCATTTTTAATTAACTAAAAATCAGTAAAATCCTACCACCTTAATTTTAAAAAAACAAACTCCGTTAAAAAGTATTTAAGACTATAGGTTCTTTGATAAAGCATGCCATTAAAGTGGAGGGATTTTTATCGTTTTTATATCTATATCTCTATTATTAGAATACGGTCCTTTTGGTTATGATCCTTGTCTATCACAATTGTCTTTGGATCTACGATATCTTCTGACATTTTTTTCAGTGAGACACTTTTTTCCGGATCGGTTTCAAATAAAATAAAACAACCTTCAGGAGACAAGTAGGGCTTTATTTCGGAAAGGATCTTTTCATATACCTCGAGACCGGTCTCCCCTGCCAGGAGAGCGGATTTTGGTTCATATTCTTTTATTTCCCGTGGAAGGTTTTTATAATCCTCTTCGGAAATATAGGGAGGGTTGGAAAGTACAAGATTTATTTTTTTTTCATATCGTTTAAAAAAATCAGTATCTGCCCCCGGCACAAGGTCGCATTCTAAAAATTCCATATTTTTGAATTTGGAGCTATCAAGAATATTTTTTGCATTTTCTCCTGCTATCTCCAGTATCTCAGGACTGTTATCGGTCGCCATAACCTGCCATGATGTATCCGGTATATTCAGTTCAGCAGAAATTTCATAAGCAATGCTTATGGAAATGGCACCGCTTCCTGTTCCTATCTCTAAAATATTGATTTTTTCCATAAGTGGATTATTTTTTAAAAGCTGAAATGCTTTCTCTACGATAAGTTCTGTTTCTGGTCTGGGTATCAACACTCTTGAATCCACATACAATCTTATTTTCCTGAAATATGCTTCTTTTAAGATGTATTGAATAGGAACATGCTGCAGTCTCTTAAGAATATATTTTTTGTATAAGGCAAGTTCCTGTTTATTGAGAACACGGCTGTAATTTAAATATAAGTTTATTCTGCTAAGTTTAAGAACTGAACTGAGAAGCAGTTCTGCAGATAACCTTGGGTGAGGAATTTCTTTGCTTTTGAAATAATTTATAGCCCAGTCTAAAATACTTTTTACATTCCATATTTGCAAGAACCTAGGCCCCTATCTTTTCCATTTTCTTTTCGTTATCGGTACTTTTTAAAGGATCTGTCAGTTGATCCAGATCGCCTTCCAGTATTTCATCAAGCTTATACAGCGTAAGATTTATCCGGTGGTCTGTTACTCTGCCCTGAGGATAATTATATGTTCTTATCCTCTCGCTTCTATCCCCGGTCCCTATCTGAAGCCTTCTTTTTTCCGTTTGTTCGCTCATCTGCTTTTCTTCTTCGGCTTCTTTAAGTCTTGCCCTCAGGATCTTTAGAGCTTTTTCTTTGTTTTGCAGCTGCGATTTTTCATCCTGACAAGTCACTACCATACCGGTAGAAATGTGAGTAATCCTTACCGCCGAGTCCGTAGTGTTTACCGATTGTCCTCCGGGGCCGCTTGAACGAAATACATCTATTCTTAAGTCAGATGACTCTATTTTAATATCCACTTCCTCGGCCTGCGGGAGCACGGCCACGGTAGCCGTTGATGTGTGTATTCTTCCCTGGGATTCGGTAGCCGGAACCCTCTGGACCCTGTGAACTCCGGATTCATACTTCATGGTCCCGTAAGCTCCTTCTCCCTCTATCTCGAATATGATTTCTTTAAAACCTCCGATACCAAGCCCACTGGAACTCAGGACAGAATACTTCCATTTTCGACTCTCTGCATATCTCGTATATAACCTATAGAGGACTTCCGCAAATAACGCTGCTTCATCTCCTCCCGCACCTGCTCTTATTTCGACTATGACATTTTTTTTATCATTGGGATCTTTAGGGGTCAGAAGCGATTTGATTTTTTTCTCAAGTTTTTGCTTTTTATCACTGTTTTCCTTAAGTTCATCCCGAAGAAAACTCTTCATCTCCTCTTCTTTCTCTGCCTCAAACATTTCTTCTGCCTCTTTGATAGAAGAAAGGACTTCCCTGTATTTACCTGCAATATTTACGAGTTCTTCAATTTCTGATATCTTCTTTCCATATTCTCTCAGTTTTTCAGGATTATTGGAGATTTCGGGATTTGAAAGCTTTTCGGTAAGTTTTTTATAGTTGTCCTCGTATAATTTTAATTTATCCAGTATTGTTGACATGTTTAACCTTTTTCTAATGCTTTTTCGGCTTCCATGACTTTTTTAAATGAGCTTATTGCCACTTCTATTTGAGCGATATCAGGTTCTCTTGTAGTGATTTTTTGGAGTAAGAGTCCGGGATAAAAAAGTATATTGATTATTCTATTCTTGCTGAATTTACCAGCAAGCTTTATAAGTTCATATGAAATACCTGCGATTGCCGGTATTAAAAGTATCCTTGAAATTATCCGCCATATTATTGGTTGTTTACCCAAAAAAGCAAATACAATTATGGCTACTATCATAACAATAAATAAAAAGCTCGTTCCGCATCTTATATGTATTGTGCTGTACTTTTTGACTTTTTCAGGTTTCAATTCTTCATTATTTTCATAAGCCTGGATGGTCTTATGTTCCGCACCATGATATTGGAAGATCCTTTTTATGTCCCTTAGCTGTGATACTGCAAGGATATATATCAAAAAAATTCCAATCCTGATGAGGCCTTCTATAACATTATAGGCTATTATATTTGAAAAAAACCCGGAAAATGTTCTGCCTATTATCGTCGGAAGCACAAAAAAAACACCTACTGAAAATACCACTGCAATTATTATTGATATGGTCATTTCTTTTCTGGAGAACTTTATCTCTGACCCCGTGGCTTCATTAACCGAATAACTTATAGCTTTGAAACCCAGGGCCATACTTTCAATAAGGACCATTATTCCCCGAATAAAAACAAATCCGAATACTTTATGTTTACGGGTCAGGGAATTATCTTTAAAAAGCATCGTTGATATGGTCTTATCAGGTCTTCTTACTGCAACAGCCCAGAAGTGTCGGCTGCGCATCATGACACCTTCGAATACTGCCTGTCCGCCTACCTGATACTTCTCATTGGTCTCAGGCATCAAAATCACTCGCTTTGGGAGGATCCTCACACTTGAACTTGCCTTCCTGGCAGGATCCTCTCAGACAATTCGGACCGGCTTTTTCAAAAACCAATGGAGCAACTTTCTTAACCAGCTTCAGCATTTTCGTTGCCAGTTCCCTGATCTCCCATTGTGCCCTGTTACAGCATCTAACAGTAAAGAGGTGCAGAAGTTCCCTGCCATCCATTGTCACGATTATTTTTGTCTCCGATGCATTGGGTAGTATATACCTTGCATCTTCGGCTTCTATCCCGCTGGCCAGTAACTCTTTATAGAGGCTGTGTATATCTGAAATCAAGTCTTCGAACTTCTTTCTGGAATCTTTATCCTTTTCTATGGAAGGCGGGAGAATATATTCAAAGTTGTCCTTAAATTTTACATATCTCTGAGATTGCTGATTATATGAAGCGATCCTATGTCTGACAAGCTGGTGAGTCAAAGCTCTTGAGACACCTTCAATGGCAAAAGTAAAATTTATATGTTCTGTCGTACTGAGATGACCACTTTTTATTACGAATTTTACTAATTTCTCGACGCTTTCGTCGCTAAGTTCATTCATGAGATCATCGACACCAACAGGTGAATAACACAATCTGGCAGCAACCGCTACCGTTTTTTCGGGCTCCTGGGTGTATTTGATTAAATTCACCTTCATAGCAGCACCCTTCTTTATTTTTTGGATTTTACGAGTCTCTTCTTGAATCTCTCAACTCTTCCGCCGGAATCAACCAGCTTTTGCTTTCCGGTATAAAAGGGGTGGCAATTAGAGCATATTTCAACTCTTATCTCTTTTTTTGTTGACCTGGTTTTAAAGGTGTTCCCACAGGAACAGGTAACCGTACAATCAAAATATTCCGGATGTATACCTTTTTTCATATTTAGTCAAATCCTTACTATTATTGTTTGATATCCTTTATCTTAATTATTTCAAATCCTAAATACTAACATAAATATCACAACCCGTAAACACAGTTTCTTAAGATTATGATGCTAAAACTCTTAAAAATCCATACAAAGATGTAGTGGCGGAATTTCTATTGGTCAGGCATGTCATGGGCTATAATTTTTTTTCCTTATCGAAACTGGCGTTTATAGCCTTAAGAAAATCATTATTTGATTTCGTATTTTTTATATAGTCTATCAACTGCTCGAGTGCCACTTCGGGTTCTTTTTCATATATCAATCTTCGAAGTTTCCAGACCGTCCTGGCTTCTTCTTTATCCATTAATAATTCTTCTTTTCTGGTTCCTGACCTGGTTATATCGATTGCAGGAAAAATTCTTTTATCGGCCAGTTTCCGGTCCAGATTGATTTCCATATTACCGGTACCTTTGAATTCCTCGAATATAACATCGTCCATTCTGCTTCCTGTTTCGATCAATGCAGTCGCAAGTATGGTGAGGCTTCCTCCGTTTTCGATATTTCTGGCTGCTCCGAAGAACCTTTTTGGCGGGAACAATGCAGAGGAATCCACTCCGCCGGACAGAACCCTGCCGCTTGCCGGGATCGACAAATTATATGCCCTTGCGAGCCGGGTTATACTGTCAAGGAGTATCAATACATCTTTGCCATGTTCGACCAACCTCTTTGCCCGCTGAAGAACAAGTTCGGCAACCTGAATATGGTTGTCTGACGGTTGATCGAATGTTGAACTAATTACTTCTCCTTTTACCGATCTTTCCATATCGGTTACTTCTTCAGGCCTCTCATCGATCAGCAGGACTATAATATTTACTTCGGGATTATTGGTAGAAATGCTGTTGGCAAGATCCTTTAGTATGGTTGTCTTACCCGCCTTGGGAGGAGACACGATAAGACCCCTCTGGCCTTTCCCTATAGGTGCAATCAAATCTATTATTCTCGGAGTTATGTTATCCGATTCACTGGTCTCCATCCTTAATCTGTCCATGGGATATATTGGAGTCAACTTTTCAAATGGTATTCTGCTTCTTATGAATTCCGGATCTTCTCCGTTTACTTTTTCTATTCTGAGTAATGCATTGTATTTTTCACTTTCTTTTGGCGGCCGGACCTGACCATATACTTCATCTCCCTGTCTCAAACGGAATCTTCTAATCTGAGACTGGGAAACATATATATCATGCGATCCGGCAAGATATCCGGTCGTCCTCAGGAAACCATAACCATCCGCCAGTATATCGAGTATACCTTTCATTCTTTCCTTATATAAGTCAAATTCCGGTTTTTTCTCGATGTCTCTCTTTCTTTTTTCACCCTTCTCTTCTTCAATCATCTCTTCTTCTATTATTTCTTCTTCGACGGGTTCTTCCTTTTTCTCTTCCAAAACCGCAACCTCTTCCCCTGTCATGGGTTCATTCTTAAACGAAGGTTCCATACCATTATTGGGTATTTCCTCCAGTATTTTATCCACAAGTTCGTCTCTCTTTAATTTAGAAATTCCCTGAATATTTAATTGCCTGGCTATGACTCTTAAGTCAGATAAAACCTTCTTATCAAGAAATTCCCTGTTTAATTCTTCTAATTCAGCCATTAATAAATGCTCCTTTCATGCTTAGGGCCTCTTCTTTATTCAAATATTTGTAACTCCTCTTAATTGTTTATTTTTATCATTCAAAAGATTTTGATGATTTAGTATCATAATAGATTATTCCTGAACCGTTATTTTAAGGTCCTGAAATTTATTAATGATATCTTCAAACTTTCAAATATATTTTAAAAAGGATTTTTGATTTACGTTAGGACAATAGACTGCTTTTATAAATATATGCTTATAAACTAATATCTTTTGAAATTTGAGACATGATTATTTTGGAGAAACCCCTATACCAATGTCGTTATTAATACAAATGAAATTTTCCTTTATAATATATAGACTAAATAGGAAAAAATCAAGTAGAAATTTTTAGTATGTAGAAATACTCTTTGTCTCCTGGCAGATTAAAAGGTTAAACTTACATTCTTTTATAATGGTGGAAGGACTAAAATATTTTAGCCTTCCACCATTAAATTAGTTACTCCCTATACTTTTGGAAGTTTTTCCAGGGATTCTTTTATCTTTTCTGTAGGATATTCGTAATCTTCAAGATTCCCATCCAGATAACTATCATATGCTCCAAGATCGAAATGCCCGTGCCCGCTGAAATTAAAGGCTATGACTTTCTCTTCTCCGGTTTCCTTGCATTTCATGGCTTCATCTATAGCTGCCTTTATTGCATGTGCTGTTTCAGGAGCCGGGATGATTCCTTCTGTCCTGGCAAAGGTAACAGCTGCTTCAAACACAGGATTCTGGTGAAGTGCAATTGCCTCAATGACCTTCTCGTGGTAAAGCAAACTTACCTGGGGTGCCATGCCGTGGTATCTAAGTCCTCCCGCATGTATTCCGGCGGGAATAAAATCATGACCCAGAGTATACATTTTTGCTATAGGACCTGTTTTTGCAGTATCACCATAATCATAAGCAAATGGACCCTTGGTCAATGATGGGCAGGCAATGGGCTCAACGGCTATGATCCTGATTTTTTTGCCGCTCAATTTATCGGGTATAAATGGAAAAGCAAATCCGCCGAAGTTACTGCCGCCGCCAACACAACCGATTAATATATCGGGATATTCGCCCAGTTTTTCAAACTGCTTTTTAGTTTCAAGTCCTACAATCGATTGATGAAGGATTACATGATTCAGCACACTGCCGAGTGAATATTTTGCATCTCCGCCGCTTTTAACCGCATCTTCTACAGCTTCGCTTATAGCTATACCCAGACTTCCGGGAGAATTGGGATCCTGAGCCAGTATATTCTTACCGGCATCCGTCAAATTTGAAGGAGAAGGATGAACAGTTGCGCCCCACAGATTCATCATGCTTTTCCTGTATGGTTTTTGATCATAGCTTACCCTGACCATATAAACCGTACAACCTAATCCAAAAAGATTGCATGCGAATGCAAGTGCGCTTCCCCATTGTCCCGCACCAGTTTCGGTAGCAAGTCTTTTTACTCCTTCTTTTTTATTATAATAGGCCTGAGCCAAGGCGGTATTAGGTTTATGGCTCCCTGCAGGGCTGACGCTCTCATTTTTAAAATATATTCTGGCCGGTGTATCAAGATATTTTTCTAATCTTTCAGCTCTTACAAGAGGCGTCGGCCTCCACATTCTATAAATATTTACAAGCTCTTCAGGAATATCGATAAATCGATCCATGCTTACTTCCTGCATGATAAGTGACATTGGAAACAAGATCGAAAGATCATCCGGTGTCAGAGGTTTACAGGTCTGCGGATGCAAAGGCGGGTCCAGAGGTTTTGGCAGATCAGGATTTATATTGTACCATTGTCTCGGCATTTCCTTTTCTGTGAGTAATGTTTTTTTATCTTTTTCATTTTGATCCATTTATGTTCTCCTCTCTTTATTTTTATAATTTCCTGACAACAATTTCAAAATTTCTTTATTGGTATTTTTCTTAACTTCGCCATAATAAAATTTTTATTTTCATCACCTTTCCTTTCCATAAACAAAAAACCTCTCCATCACTACATAATATTGTAGAGACGAGAGGTTTAATTCCCGCGGTGCCACCCTACTTTGCCCTAAAATCAATATAATTATTGATTCCGGAACACACTTAAAATATTTCAGATACTTTAAATACCCTATCCTCTGGTAACGGAGGAAGCCGGCCTGACTTACTCTCTAATAAAAGATTTGAGCCAGACACCTCACAGACCCATTCAGACACCAGCTTAGCAACCGCATTCTCAGCTTCAGCGGCTCTCTGTATGCTGCATTCAGTGCTTACTATCTCTGGTCACAGGTTTTGTTGGAAATATTTAATTTTCAAATAAGCTATTTAATATCAGGTTATGAATACTAGCATAATTCTATAACTTTGTCTAATTCTCAGGACCTATTTATTCTTTATGATTATTGGACTTCTTACTTCTCTTTTTAGAGCCATTTCATCAAGTCCGGCCTGGCTTTCAGCAAAATCGATAACAAGGCTTTTTAAGTCCAGCCTTAAAAGGGGAAAAAGAGGATCGTTCTTTTTTAAATAAAACCCGTTATTTATAAGAAATTTAAACGGAATCAGCGGGCTATCCCAGTACATATCTTCATCTATATCATCATTTAGTCTTTTGCCTATTGATTCTATGGATTTTGCTTTTTCTTTTATCAATTCTTTTTCTATCTCGATGAGCAGTCTTTTACCTATCCCCATACCTCTGTACCGGGAAATGACATGGATGCAGCCTAAAAAAGTACTGTCGGGATCGGGCGGATATACATTAAAACTCCGTAGTCTTGGAAAGAGATAATAATTTCCAGCCATTATAATCCCTATACACTGCCCTCCGATAAAAGCAGCTTTGATTTTTCCTCCATATTCATTAAAAGCAGCGATTTTTTTTCTATTATTTTTCCTGACGCTTTTCTCAAATAACTTACCTTTAAGAAATCCTGTCAGTTCACTAATGCTTCTCACTGCAAATAAATCCTTAAAAAAAATTATCCTGCCACGATCAAACCAATAACTGCAATCCAGGCATTTTAAATCTATTTTCTCCCGTTTTTTAGGAGATAGATCTTTGATTGTCAAATTCAAATCCATGTTTAAAAAAGAAAAAACATTAAATCTTATGCTTTCATAATTATAACACTATGAAGAATTGTTTGAACTTTCAAAATCTCTTTTGAACTTTTGGAGTTTTTAATATATATTACTTATTTACAAACATTAAGAGCATCAAGACACCTCCTGGACCGGTTATGAGTAAAAAAATTACATTCGATTATTGGAAACATCTATATTCGAATAGAACCGAATATATGTTTTCCTCTGAAATAAGGGATCTGCTTTCACTCTCGGCAAGACCGGATATAATCTCTTTTTCGGGGGGTCTTCCCGAAGTAAGGGCTCTAAACTTTCAAAGATTAGAGAGATATGTCAAAAGAATCCTTAAAACAAATGGGGACATAAGCCTGCAATATGGCGAGTCTGAAGGATATTATCCGCTTAAAACCAAATTAATCGAAGTAATGAAACTGGAGGGTCTGGATACAGTAGAAGAAGATATAATAACCACAACAGGTGGGCAGCAGGCACTGGACCTATTGGCTAAAATTTTCATCGATCCCGGTGATATTATAATCACGGAATCACCGGCATATACGGGAGCATTAAACTCATTCAGGTCATATGAGGCAAAAATAATCGGCATACCCCTGGATAAAGATGGAATTGACATCTCTATCCTGGAGAAGAAGTTAAAAGAGCTGGGAGATAAAAAAGCCAGAATAAAATTCATATATCTTGTACCTAATTTTTCCAATCCTTCCGGAGTGACTTTGAGTCTACAGCGCAGAAAAAAGGTTCTGGAACTTGCCAAAAAATACAATATTATGATTCTTGAGGACAATCCTTACGGAATGCTTCGATATAAAGACAAACCTATCCCTACAATAAAGGAACTTGATAGTAAAGGCGATGACCATAATGTGATTTACATAAGCACGCTGTCAAAACTTTTTGCTCCGGGATTCAGAATAGGATGGATCGTGGCTCCACATCCCATACTGGAAAAAATAATACTGGGAGTTCAATCCAGCATACTATGTGTGAGCACCTTTTCGCAAAGAATTGCTTACGAGTACTTTTCGGACCCATCATGGAGAGATAATATAGATGAATTCATAAAAATATACGCAAAGCGAAAAGATGCTATGATCAAAACTCTGGAAGAAAGTTTTCCGGAAGGAACCAGTTGGTCAACACCGAAAGGAGGCTTCTTCGTCTGGTTAAAACTTCCTCATTATCTGAATACCAAAGAAATTCTGGCTGATGCTGTCAGAAATAATGTTGCCTATGTTCCGGGAAGCGCCTTTTATGCTGACGACAGGGGAATCAATGAGGCCAGGTTAGCATTTTGCACAGAAAACACAGATAGAATTGAAAAAGGTATTAAGATTTTAGCAGGTATAATAAAAGAGAAAATAAAACTATATAAAAGTTTTAAATAAAAAAATTAAAAAATATCAATAGATAAAAGAGTGATAAAAATGAAAAAAAATATTGCCGTACTTATGGGAGGAAGATCCCTTGAAAGAGAATTCTCGATAAAAAGCGGTCAGAGGGTATCGAATGCTCTAAAAAAACTGGGCCACAATGTCATAAAGCTGGACATAGATGAATCTATAGTGGAGAATTTGAATTCGGAAAAAATCGATCTTGCTTACATTGCACTTCACGGGAAAGACGGAGAGGATGGTACCATACAGGAAATTCTGGAAGTGCTTAATATTCCTTATACGGGCCCGGGTGTTTACCCTAATGTCTTAAGTTTTGATAAGATAATATCAAAACAAATATTTATGAGTCTCGGTATACCCACTCCGCCTTTTTATTTTTTAAACACAAGTTCATTCAGGGAACTGGGTTCTTCAAAACTGCTGCCTTTCATAATAAAAAAAATAGGACTCCCGCTGGTAGTAAAACCATCCGCTCAGGGGTCCGCTCTGGGTATCAGGATAGTAAATGATAAAGAAAGTGTTCCCGAAGCCATAATTTCCGCTTTAAGCTATAGTAAAAAAGTAATACTGGAAAAATTCATTGATGGTGTGGAACTTGCAGTAAGTATTATAGGAAAAGAACCAAGAATCCTACCTGCCGTGGAGATTGTACCAAAAAAGAAATTTTTTGACTTCGAATCAAGATCCAAGACAGGAGAAACGGAATATTTTGTTCCGGCAAGGATCTCTGCTTCTTCTGATAAAAAAATGAAAGAAGTAGCCATGTCTGTACATAATGCACTAAAATGCACCAAACTTTCAAGGGTTGATATTATTATGGACAGGAAGGAAGAAATTCCCTATGTTCTCGAACTGAATACCTCTCCGGGTATGACAGACACCAGCCTCCTTCCAATGTCAGCGGAAGCAGCGGGTTTGTCTTTTGAAGAACTTGTAGACGAGATTATAAAAATGTCTTTGTAAGATTAGACTTTTGACAGAAATAACCTGCTTTGTTAGTATTTCTGGTTGTATTCAACCATATTCTGTCATGATGTGTCCCTGTAGCTCAGAAGGATAGAGCACAGGATTCCTAATCCTGGTGTCGGCAGTTCGAATCTGCCCAGGGACACCATCTTAAGATTTTTATGATAATTATATTATATAATAATTGATAAATTATTTATGGTTCGAATCCTCTCTCCCCAGAGTAAAGATAAGGTTAGAATTATTTTCTCTTCTAAATCGTTCTTGGTTGACCAAAGACCTTGTTATAGCTACCTGATACTCCGAACTCTGAATGACACGAACTACAGATTATTTTAGTTGTCCAGGAACTCATATCTGCCATAAAAGGGGATTTCATAAAGATAGATGTCATCACCATTTGGGTGTTATAACCAGCTCCACAGTTTGGACAAATAACATATTCCTGTTCAGAGCTGATTATTGGCTGTTTGATTGCTTTCCCAGTTTTCTTCTTTGCGTTGTTCCGTCTATATACAAAAATTAAAATTAAGGTTCCACCCACTGACAGCAGTATTGCTAGTCCTAATAGTCCTAAAATTGACCAATTCATTTTTTATTTCTCGCCTCTTTAAAGCTCCTTATTTATTTTAAACGCTGGTTGTTCATTTATTATATCACCTATAATTTATTATTTTTATCTCCTATAATTATTTATGTTCCTCTTTTACACTACTTGAGGCAGCTAATAAATAGTGAGTTGTATGGTAAAGTAATAATTAACCTATTAAATTTAGTTCAGGTATAAAAATATCACCACTTAAGCTCAATAAGTGGGTTTTAACATTGTCTACTATGCCCAGCCAGATTTTACAATTTATATTACATTGCAAAACTTAAATTCAATTCTTCTATTTTATATTTAAAACTTACAATTTCTTCATAATAAAAAGTTCGAAATGTGTTCAATATCCCCAGCCATTTCGGTATGTATATCAGTATAATGGCTCTTCACCAAAAACAGGGGGCACTTCACTAAATTCAGGAGACTTTTTCTCATAATATAATATACGCTCTTGCAATTAAATATTTTCAATATATAATGTAATTACATTGTAATCACTATAAAATGGAGAACAAATGAAATCAAATTTAATAAAAATTGGAAATTCAAAAGGAGTCAGGATAAACTCGAGTATAATTAAAGAATGTGAATTAGATAATGAAGTTGAAATGCAAGTAGTTGATAAGAAAATAATAATTGAAGCAGTAAAAGAACCTCGTACAGATTGGAATAAAAGTTTTGAGAATATGCACAAAAATAATGAAGATATCCTGTTAATCAACAACGGTAACGCTTTTGATAAGGATTGGGAATGGTAATTAACCAATATGACATTTTTTGGGTGGACCTTAATCCAACAATAGGCCATGAAATAAAAAAGGTCAGGCCTTGTGTTGTTCTTTCACCAAATGAAATGAATTTTAATATTGATACCATTATTATTGCTCCAATGACTACAAAATCCAGAAGTTACCCCACAAGAATTAAAATCACTTTCGAAAAAAAAATCGGATGGGTTGTACTGGACCAAATAAGAACAATCGACAAAATAAGGTTAAAAGAAAAAGCCAGACACTTAAAAGAGATAGAAATTACAAAAGTAAAAAGTATCTTAAAAGAAATGCTTATTGATTAACCAATATTAAAAACTCAATTCCGGTATATAAATAATCTTATCTGAGCATGCAATTGCGGTTCTAACTTAGTTCGCTATGGCCAGCCAAGATTTAACCTAACCAACAAACGAGTAACACTCCTAACAGCATAAAGCTTGACTTATAAACTGTATTTCTTAAAGGCTATTTTAAGACAGATTTAAGATTAATTATTTCTCCACCAAGCCAGCACAGTAAACCACCGACTATACTTATTCCAACATATTTTAAAAACTCAAAAACATTTGCACCTGTATAACCGGCATTTGCACAGCCTATACTACCAATAAGAGCGACAACACCACCAATAGCAATAATAACTATTCCAATTCTTTTAATGATGCTTTTATTCATTCTCTGCCTTTCTTCTTGATTTTTATAATAGGTAATTAATAATATTTTTAACCTCCCTCAAAAAAAGGTTCGAAATTTCGCAACCCGGGGCAGCCATATTTTACAATTTATATTACATTGCAAAACCTAAATTCAATTCTTCTATTTTAAGTTTAAAACTTAGGATTTCTTCATAATAAATAGTTCTAAATGTGTTCAATATCCCCACCATCTTACTCAATCTGACAAATCTGCTACTGATATCCCTGTTCCTATTAAATGACAATAATTCCAATTAATGGTTATTTAACCCTTTTCAGATACGTTCCAATATCTGTCATACGCTCTGGAGTGTACTTCAAGCATTGTTCATAACAGTAGGCAGCTTCGGCACATTTATCAGAGAAAGTGGAATGCATTGGGTTAAACATATAATAAATCATAGTACCCAGCATGCCCCAGATACGTCCACGGGTTTTATCTGAGTCAAACTTCATATCAGGCATATCATCCACAAATTTAGCATGCCACTGAATGAACTGATCACGCTTGGCAGAATCCCGGCGAAAATCATTCTGAAGTGACCAGAAGCGCTCCACTTGTCCTACTGGATTATCATGGTCGACCTTGAACAAATTATCTATGCCAATGTGAGCTTGTTCGATTGCAGCAATGGCTTCAGTCACTGCGCGGTGGATTTCAAAGCTGCTTGTGCCAGTATGCAAGCGAAGAGGTTCGAGCGCACGTCTATCACACATCTTACCCAGAGCTCTTGCGGCTGCCTCGATACGCCGCCAGTTTCCGGTTTCTAATTCTCTGCATAGAGCTTGAAAAACAGTCTCTCCGCCTATCAACCCGAGTGCATAATGAGCCCGTGAAGAAATGGACAGCATTTGAATGAGTGGTTTGATTGCCGACTGCCCTATATGTGCCAGTTCTTTTGCAGCTTGAAAACTATCGGATCCCAGCTCACTATCCCCATCTTCTTTTATGTCTGGCGTTAGCTTGGCAATAAGTTCTTCAATTCTACCCTGGCCAGTCTGTATAACTGGCTCCGCTTTTTTTCTCCCAAATAATTTATCTAGAAAACTCATAGCATTCTCCTTGCGTAATAAGTTAATAATTGATATGGTTGGTTACCTTACTCAATCGCCTTTACTATAAAGCTAACTTAAGAAACCAGCTTATTTTCTCTTCTCCTTTCATTTTGGATTCAAGCTTTAATTGACTTATGCAGTTTTTAATATGCCATTATCAGATATAGGTATTTTTGAATATTTTCTTATGCTTCGTCTTTCAAATATTTCTTTCACTATAGTATCCTAATATTCGCGGTATATCTACTTAAATGATATTTTATACTTACTATCTTTAAAAGAATAAAAAGCCATTAATAATACAATAATACATGATAATCTATAAATTCTTCATTAATAATATTATAATTTAAAATCTAATGGCTGGAAAAAAGTTATTTTTATTATTTTTCACACAATTATTTTTAGTTGGACTTGGAGGTTCTATTGTTGGACCCCTAATTCCCATACTGGCAGATAGCTTTGAGGTTAATTTAGATATAGTTGGCTCTACCTTATCATTAAATGCTTTTGGGCTTTTATTGGCATGCCTATTTTCAGGAATTCTTTCAGAAAAATTCGGAAAAAAAAATATTTTTACCTGGGGTAGTATACTATTTACAGTTAGTTTTTTTAGTTTATTCTTCTCAAACAATTTTATTTATTTTACTTTAAGTTATATCGTATTCGGGTTATCCTGGGGAATAATTTCTGTAAACTCCGTTTCTATAATCAGTGATACCTTCGGGCTAAATAGAAGCAAAACAATAATAAGATTAAATATAGGATTTCTACTAGGAGCTTTTCTCGCCCCGGTTTTAGTTAGCGGCATTTTATTTCTAAACATTAGCTGGAGATACATATTTTTATCCGTAGCATTAATAAATATATTCTTATTTATACTGATATTATCACTCAAACTTGAGGGTTTTGATAATAAAAAAAGCGAAGAAAAATTTATAAGCCTCCTTTCCACTAATCGCAGGTTTTTGTCAAATTTAATTATTATTTTTTGTGGAATTATTAGTTTTTTACATTTCGGATTAGGATTTTCTTTTGGAGCATGGTTTACCACCTACTTTAAAAGTTTAGGTATTCCGGTAACTATCGGTTCTCTAATACTCAGCTTAAACCTTCTAATTTTTAGTATTGGAATGTTTGTACAAAGTTTTTTAGTAAGTAAATTCAACGAAAAAAGATTAATGCAGTTTTTTTCAATACTGGCTTTTGTTTTTTTGCTTACTTCCTTTTTTCTGGACCGGTTAATTCTAAAAATTATTTTTATATTACTTTTTAATTTTTCCTTCTCAGGTATAGCTGCTATTTCTCTTTCCTTAGGTATAAAGCAAAGTCCCCGTTATTCCGGTTCTATTACCAGCATAATAAATAGTTTTGGCTTTATAGGGGTGATTATTTTTCAGTATACGGCAGGTTATCTAATGGAAAATTTTTCATCAGATAGTATATTCTATATAAGCCTGGTTGCATTATTTCTATTAATAATTTTCACCAGTATTTTGAATCCTTATTATAAATTTGATGAGAAAGTAAGCTAATTCTAATCTTAACATCTTTCGCTAAGAACCATTTAAATCATTAAAGATGGAATAATGTCTGATGGAAATATTTTTTTTAGTTTTAACTCATTGCAGCTGGGTCAGGCGGTATATCTTACCATCGAAGGCGGTCAGGTAAAGTTCGTAATCTTCATCTATGCCAAAAGATGAAATATTTAAACCGGTTTCCGAAAGAGTGAAATTACGGGTATCTATCCCCTCTTCATACCAGAGACCCCAGATGGTACCGGAGATATAATCAGCATAGATATAAGCACCATAAAGTAAGGGGAGATTTTCACCGCGATATACGTAACCTCCGGTAATTGATTCTCCCAGCGAATGCTCATATTCATATAAGGGAAGTTCGAGACCAGCAGGATCACATCCGGTCCGGGGATTATAACAGAGGCTTCCTTCTATAATGTTCCAGCCATAGTTTCCACCTTTTTCAATAATATCGATTTCCTCCATTGTGTCTTGTCCAACGTCTGCTGCCCATAAAAGATTAGTGAGTGAATCAAAACTGAAACGCCAGGGGTTACGCAAACCATAAGCATATATTTCCTCCCGGTAGTCTTCAGTATTGCCGGTAAAAGGATTGTCAGGAGGAATTGCGTAATTCAATCCCGGATCCTGACTATCTACATCGATTCGCAATATCTTGCCAAGAAGTGTCCCAGGATTTTGTCCATTTCCATGTGGATCACCTCCGCTTCCTCCATCTCCGGTAGCGATATACAGATAACCATCATCTGGTCCAAAAGCAAGTTGACCTCCGTTGTGATTTGGATAGGGTTGTTGGAAAGTCAGGAGTATTTCTTCACTTGCTGCGTCCGCGGCATCCGGATTATTGGAGCTTAACGTAAACCTGGATATTACGGTGTTATTTCCATTTGTATAATTCACAAAAAAGCTTTCATTGTTTTCAAAATCAGGATGGAAGGCAAGCCCAAGAAGCCCCATTTCATTGCCGCTGTCATCTACCCTATCGCTTATATCAAGAAAAAGTGCGGCACTGGTTTCGAAAGAAGAAGGATCGATTATAAATATTCTTCCGCTCTGTTCTACGATGAATAACCTTCCACTGCCGTCACCGGCATTCTGAAAATCAAGAGGTCGGGTAAAGGTCATGCCCTGGAAAGCATCCTGAACCATGAAACGGTTTTCAACCTCATCTGTTTCTGGAAAAAGTAACTCAGAATCATTTATAACTTCTTCTTCTTCCTCGATTGCTTCTTCTTCCTCAGTTGCTTCTTCCTCAGTTACCTCTTCTTCCTGAGCTACCACTTCCTCCTGTGCCGGTTCAGGTTTACACGAGGGAAAAATCATGATTAAAAATAAAAGAACCAAAATAAAAACGGGATAAATTAGATATTTTTTATACATCAAAGTACTCCTTTCTACTTTATCCGGAGTTTATTTGAGAAGAGATTCGACCCACTCCCTGTTTGCCCATAAGGAGCATCCGCCTTCGGATTCATCCAGCATAAACTGGTTTTTTCTTATCTCTTCAAGAAGTCTTGACCGCAATGCCTCTTTCAGGGTCATATCCTTGAGATTCACATCGGAAAACGGAGCAAAAGGACAGGGCTCAAGATCCCCTTCTGCGTTTACATGGATAAAACCTCTTCCTGCGGAAAGACATCCTCCAAATAGATCTTCCTCTGCCGGTAATCCGGCAAAAAGCGCTGAAAATCTTTTTCTGCAATCTTCCATAATATCAGGAACTTTCTTTCTTTGTTCATTTGTAAGTATCCAATCCTCCGTACCTTCCATAATAGGTGTATATTCTACATAGAAAAAAACCTTGCAGCCCTTCTCTGTCAGATCAGTTACAAAGTCCAGATCAGTTACCAGTTCAAAATTTTGCCTGGTCATAGTAAGAGAGGTCCCGAAAAATACAGATTCTTTTTTCAATTTTTCGATCACCGTCTTTAAAAGCCTGAATACTCCTTCCCCCCTGCGCAGATCCGTTTGTTTTGAGCGACCTTCGATGCTTATAATCGGAACAATATTTCTATTCTTTTTTATTTCTTCAAGCAGGAGACCTTCTATGAGCAAACCATTTGTAAAAACAAGGAAGATGAGCTCAGGAAAAGTTTTGACAATTTCTAAAAAATCCTTCCTGACGAAGGGTTCTCCCCCAGCTACTACAATAAATGAAATACCCAGCTTTTTAGCCTGGCCA
>Ga0209324_10000131_pt1 | contig 47325 bp, 45 predicted proteins | sample Rifsed19ft3_FD_184015 | JGI IMG/M metagenome (GOLD analysis project Ga0209324, IMG submission 184015) | Soil microbial communities from Rifle, Colorado, USA - sediment 19ft 3 (version 2) | ecosystem: Environmental > Terrestrial > Deep subsurface > Rock core/Sediment | place: Rifle, Colorado...
GAAGCCTATGGGGCGTATGTCGCTCTCGCGCTCTATCATCTTAGGCGTGGTGCCCGAGGAAATGAGCGAATGGAAGCCCGAGATGGCGCCGCAGGCTATCGTTATGAACATGAACGGGAAGACGGTGCCGGGTATTATGGGGCCTCCGCCGTCGACGAAGCTCGTGACAGCGGGCATCTTGATTTCCGGCGCGAGGAATACTACGCCCGCCGCGAGTATGAGGACGGTCCCGATCTTCATGTACGTCGAGAGGTAATCCCTCGGCGCGAGCAGCAGCCACACCGGAAGTACGGAGGCGAGAAAGCCGTATATCGCGAGCGCCCAGATGATGAAGTCCCTGTCGTGGCTGAAGAAGGGCTCCAGAAAGCTCCCCTGGACGTACCTTCCGCCGAGGACAGCCGCTATGAGGAGGACGACGCCTATGACGCTTACCTCGGCTACCCTGCCGGGGCGGAGCTTGTAGAGGTATACGCCCATCAAGAGGGCAATGGGTATTGTCGCGAAAATGGTGAAGGACCCCCACGGGCTCTTGTAGAGCGCGTTCACGACGGCGAGGCCGAGGCCCGCGAGCGCGACGATTATTATGAAGAGTATCGCGAGGGCCGCCGTAACGCCCGCCACAGGGCCGACCTCGTTACGCGCCATCTGCGCAAGCGAGCAGCCGTTCCTCCTCACCGACGCGAAGAGTATAACCATGTCGTGGACCGCTCCGCCGAAGGCGGCGCCTATGAGTATCCAGAGGAATCCCGGCAAGTACCCGAACTGGGCAGCGAGCACGGGGCCTATCAGCGGGCCCGCCCCGGCTATCGCGGCGAAGTGGTGGCCGAAGAGGACGAGCGTGTGCGTTGGGTGAAAGTCCTTGCCGTCGTTGAGCCTTATTGCAGGCGTGATCCTCCGGTCGTCGAGCGCGAGAATCTTCGCGGCGATGAACGACCCGTATAGCCGGTAGACGATGATAAAGAAGCAGGCCGCGGCGACGACGAGCCAGAGGGCGTTTACGCTCTCTCCGGGGTTTATGACGCGCGTTACGACGCCGAAGGAAACCGCAAAGGCGAGCGCGAGGACGGCGATTATGAGGGTAGATGGCTTCATAGGGGTATTCAGGGTGCTTGGAGTATTTTAAGGTAAGTGGGCGGGTGGTGTCAAGGAACAGGGGGGAATGGGACTGGCGTCATTGCGAGCGAAGCGAAGCAATCTCAGCCTTTTTCAGTCTCTTATAAAAAAGGCCTTTTGCGCCCTGCCGGGCTTTTTCTGGGCGGCTCGAAGCTTCCTGCCTCCATTAATCCTCACGTATCCAGTCCACCGGTTTCCCTGAGAGGTATTTTTCCGGGTCTGCCTCGAACCTCTCCTTGCAGCCCTTGCCGCAGAAGTAGTACGTCTCGTCCTTGTATTCTGTCCTGGCCGGGGCCTTTTCTTCAGCGAGAGCCATGCCGCATACAGGGTCCTTTACCATAGGTCTACCGCGCCTCTCCGCCCACCGTTATCTCCGGTATCCTCAATGTCGGCTGCGCGTCCGAGACAGGCACGCCCTGGCTGTCCTTGCCGCATGTGCCTATGCCGAAGCCGAGGTCGCTCCCTACCATGTCTATCTTCATGAGTATGTCCGGGCCGTTGCCCGTGAGCGTCGCGCCGCGCACAGGCTCTCCGACCTTTCCGTTCTCTATGAGGTAGCCCTCTGTGACCTCGAAGACGAAATCCCCGTTTACGGTGTTGACCTGGCCTCCTCCCATCTTCCTCACGAAGAGGCCTTTGTCCAGGGACTTCACTATCGCCTCGGGGCTCTCCTTGCCCGGCGTTATTATGGTGTTGGTCATCCTCGGGATGGGCCTGTGGTGGTAGGATTCGCGCCTTCCGTTGCCCGTGGGCTTTAACCCTGATCTCATCGAGTTCAGTCTGTCGCACATGTAGGTCTTAAGTACGCCGTTCTCGACGAGCACGGTCTTCTCTGCCGGGGTCCCCTCGTCGTCAAAGAAGAAGGAGCCCCTCTTGTGCGGGATGGTCGCGTCGTCAAGGACCGTTATGAGCTCGCTCGCGACCCTCTCGCCTATCTTGCCTGAATAGACCGAGAGGTTCTGCAAAGCGAGGTCAGCCTCGAGGCCGTGGCCCACGGCCTCGTGGATCATGGTGCCGCCTGCCTCGCTCGAGAGGACGACCGCCATCTTCCCTCCAGGGGCCCTCCTCGCGCCGAGCATCATTATCGCCCGCTTCGCGGCTTTCTCGGCGATCGCCTCGGGAGGGGTCTCGTCAAAGGCCTCGAGGCCCAGTATGCCTCCTAAAGGCTCGTAGCCTGTCTGGATAGAGTCGCCCTCCGCTGATACGGCGTTGCAGAGAAAGAGAAGAGAGTTCCTCTCCTCCTCGACCCATTCTCCCAACGAGTTCACGATGGCGACGTTCCGGGCGGCGTCGCCGTAGACGACGCGGACCTGCCTTATCCTCTTGTCAAAGGCCCAGGCAGTCTCCTGCCCCCGGTTAACGAGGGCGACCTTCTCGTCGACCGTCGCCGCGGCGGGAAGGCGCTTTATCTCGAAGCCTGGCGCGACCTCCTTCCTCTTGAGGTTTATGTCGCCCCGGGGCTCGCCCTTCTGCACGCCCTTCGCGACCACGGAGGCGGCCTCGAGGAGTCCCTTTTCAGAGGTGTCGTTCGTATATGCGAAGTAGGTCTTGAGGTTCGAGATGACCCGAATGCCTGCGCCCCTGTCCCTGCCTGTTATGACCTTCTCTATCCTCTTCTCTTCCGCGACTATCGAGGTGTTGGCCGTCTCTTCGACATATATGTCGGCGTACTCTCCGCCGTGTGCAAGCGCGGCCTTCAGGACACTGAACGGATCGACCTTATGAAGCAGCCCCATCTTTTTCCCTCTCCTGGAATTCATTATCCCTGCCCGCGACCCTGCCTCTTTGTCTCGAACATCTGGCATCCCATGCCCGAAGACCTCATTACGACAGTGGAGGGCATCTCGCGGCTCTTGAACTTCAGGGCCTTGCATCCCCTCGGGAAGAACTCGTCCCAGGTGATATAGAAGTGCTTGCAGTTGAAGCACTCTTCAGCCTTTTCGTCCATGCTGTTCGTCCACGTCGTATCTCAAGAGCCTGTAGAGCTCTTCCCTTGTCTGCATCCTTTGAAGCAGGCCCTTCTGCGTGCCGGTTGCCTTTAGCTCCGAGAGCGCATCCTCCATGGCCTTCATGCCTGCCCTGAAGAGCGTCATGGGGAAGAGGACAAAAGAATAACCCATTTCACCCCACTCATCCAGACCTATGTAGGGGGTCTTGCCGAACTCGGTCATGTTCGCCAGAAGAGGCGCCGGTACCCTTCGGGCGAACTCGGCGAACTCGGCTTTCGACTCCAGGGCCTCGGGGAATATGATGTCCGCGCCGGCGTCGGTATAGGCCTGGGCCCTCGTAATCGCTTCGTCGAGGCCGCCTGTTGCCCTCGCGTCTGTCCGGGCTATTACGAGGAAGTCAGGCGACCTGCGGGCGTCAATCGCCGCCCTTATCTTTTCGACGAACAGGGCCTCTGGTATCACGCTCTTCCCTGGCAGGTGTCCGCACCTCTTCGGGAACTCCTGGTCCTCTATCTGCATGGCCGAGGCGCCCGCCTCCTCAAAGGCCCTGACCGTCGCAGCCACCTCTGCGGGGCCGCCAAAGCCGGTGTCAGCGTCAATTATTGCGGGCAGGCTTGTCGCCTCCATGATGAACGAGGAGAGGCGCGCTACCTCCTCCATTGAAAGGAGCCCGGCGTCCGGGAGTCCGTTTGAATTGGAGAGGCCCGCGCCTGAGATATATACGGCCTCAAAGCCCGTCTTTTCTATGAGCAGGGCAGAGGCGGCGTTGAAGGCCCCTGGAATGGCGAGGGCGCCGCGGTTCTTTATGGATAGAATATTCTTCGCCATCATCTCATGAAGATATCGAGTATCTCTTCCACGCTCAGCTCTTCGGCCTTCCAGAGCCTCGTGAGCGCCTTGCCTACATCATTAATGTACCAGCCCCCGAGGTAGTCGAACTTCTCCTCAAGCTCCCTGTCTGTCATGGGGTTTTTGGGATGGCCCTTGGGGTATATCTGCTCCTTCGAGAGCATCCTGCCTGACGAGAGCGTGACCTCGATCCTGTTGGGCATCGCCTCCGGGTACATCCTGTCGAGGTCCTCGTCCTTCTCCACCCTTATCTTTTGGATGAAATCGATGAGGTCTTTGTCCTCCATGCGCTCTGAATAGGTCGCGAGGTTGACCTTGCCGTCGAGGAGGGCCGCCCCTACGAGAAAGGGCAGGCTGTGGTCTGCCGTCTCCCTTGTCCTGGGCCGCCATTTTTCAGGGCCAGAGCCTATTATCTCGTAGCCCGCGCCGAACGTGCGCACGACCACCGACGAGATTTCGTCCGTTTCTTCCATATCGTCAAGCAACTCTATCGCCGCGCCTATTGCGCTCTGCGAATGGTACTCGGCAGGGTAGAACTTCAGGTACGTGTCGAGTATCTTGAATCGTTCTCCCGCCTCTCCGCCGAAGCTAAAAGCAAGCTCCAGAGGCCCGGATACCGTCTTCTCGAATCCGAATACCCCCTCGAATATCGGGGCAGGGCCGGTTATCCCGGATTTTGCCATCTGGGCGGCGAAGAGGGCGTCCCTGGAGGTGTTGGCGAACGCGCAGCCCTTCCACATGGAGAGCTCTCCTGCCCTTGACTGCCTCAACGCGGGGGAGATGGTCCCTGCGATGTTTACGGCGTTTATGAACTCTTCCCTTGAGAGGCCCAATAGCATCGAGGCGGCAACGGTCGCCGAGAAGGCGCCGTAGGCCACGTGGTCCCAGCCTTTTGTCCGAAGCGTTGCCGCGTCGCAGAGCCTGCACTGCACCTCGTAGGCCGCGACTATCGCTCTCAGGAGGTCCGAGCCTTTCCGTCTGGCGGCCGTACCGGCTGAGAGCGCGGCCGCTATGTTGTCCGATGGGTGAGCCGGTTCCTTTGAGAGGTATGTGTCGTTGAAGTCGAGGTACCTTACGAGTATGCCGTTTGTAAATGCCGCGTGCTCAGGCGTGGTGGCCTGCCTTGAGCCGAGGACAAGTGACGATGGCGCAGAGGAGACCTCGGGGGCATACGACCTCGCGGCCCTCGCGGGCGGGGAGTCGTAGGCGCCCAGCATGCAGGCGAAGGAGTCGATGAGCCTCCTCTTGGCCTCGTGGACCACCTCTCCTGGCAGGTCCCCGAAGCTCAAACCAAGCGCGTAATCAACGAGCCGTTCGGCCTTTGTCCTCTCCATATTCCCCCTGAGCCCCAGATTTTTTAAAAAACCGTGCTATAATTGGCAGACATCCCGCAATTCATCCGTCCAGATTCCACTCAAGCCAGGACCAGGAACAGCCGTACAAGAATATAGCCCATAACGGGCGGCCCGGCAAGCAGGCATAAGCCGCCGGGACCGCTCGCGTCAAAGGATATGAAGAAGGCCATTGTTCTCATAACGCTCTTTCTATTGCCCGGAGTCTCTCTTGCCAGGGCTAACCCCGAGAGGGCCTACCAGACGCAGTGGTGCGCGAGCGCCGGCGGCGTCGCGGAGATAGTCCTGCCTGACAGGACCAGGGTCGACTGCCTTACCGAAACGCACGCCATAGAGGTGGACTTCGCGGACAAATGGGCCGAGGCTATAGGGCAGGCGCTCTATTACGCGGAGGCGACAGGGCGAGCGCCGGGCATACTGTTGATAATGGAAGAGCAAGGGGACCAGAGGTTCCTTGAGAGGCTCCATAAGGTCACGGAAAGGCTCGGGGTAGCGGTCTGGACCGCTACCCCGAGCGACCTGGGCCGGATGGCTCCTGAAAAAGCTCTGAGATAGGTTTTTTGAATGGGTTTAATCGTGTCCCCGTAGCTTTGCTACGGGGTTACCTTATAACCTCCCCCTTGACGGGGGAGGGCAGGGTGGGGGTGAAAATATTTTCACCCTCCCCTCAGTCCCCTCCCGTCAAGGGAGGGGAAGGTTTAAGGTGATGCCCGGCAGCTTGCTGCGGGGAGGTTCATAACGCGGCTTGTTGATGTCCAAAAGGCGGGCGAAGGCCCTCCGGCTTTTTAAGGGGGCGCCCAAAGGGCGCCCCTGTTTTTTTATGATATCTCCACGTTTATCCTCCTGGGCTGCTCTTCCAATACCTTCGGCAGATGCACGCTCAGGACGCCGTCCTTGAGGCTGGCCTTTATGCCCTCCTGGCGCACCTTGAAAGGTATGTTCACAGAGCGCAGGAAGTACCGGTAGTTCCTCTCCGAGTAGCTGTAGTTGCCTTCCTTTGCAGAGGCGTCATCCTTTACCTCGCCCTTAAGCGTAAGAGCGCTGTCCTGGAACGATACGTCTATGCCCTCCTTGGGCACGCCTGGCATCTCGGCCCGCACCACTATCTCGTCATTCCTGTCTATGATGTCGATGGCGGGCGACACCGTAGCCTCTTCCCGTCCAGCGGGCTGCCTTCTCCACGGCTGGTCGACCTTCCTCGGAGGGAATATGTCCTCCCATATCCTGTCCATCTCCCTCCTCATCGCGTCGAGCTCTCTCAGTGGATTCCATTTCTCCAATGCCATCGCAAGCCTCCTTTCGTCCCTGTTAAGCCAAACTTCCAAATGTTTAATTAAAGGATAGGGACGGGGCGCTGGAGTGTCAAGGGGTCAGGGTAACGGCTGCTCAAAAAGCTCCATCTGCTGCGTTGTCATCGTCGCTCGTAGCTGCGACGTACGTGAAGAGTACGACTCGCTCCTCGCTCCTCGACGCCTTGCATATGGAGCTTTTTGAGCAGCCTTGGCACCTGAGTTTCAGCAACCTTTTAGAAGAAATTCGAGATTATCTGCAGGAGGCCTGTGGCGAGGTGGGCGCCTATCACGGCCTTGATGGCCGGGACAAGCGCTATGCCGCCCCTGCAGTTCCTGTTGAGGACGAGTACAGCCGGTATGGCGAGCGGTATCGTGAGTAGGGCGATAAGCGAGACAGCCGGGAGCACGCCCGAGAGGACGCCGAAGATGATGCTCGCGTATGCTGCTAAGAAGAAAGGCGCGAGCAATCCCTTGGCCCTCTCGGGGCCGAGCCGCACCACGAGGTTCCTCTTTCCGGCATCCCTGTCCGACTCATAGTCAGGGAACTCGTTTATATAGAGGATGGCGGCTATGAGAAAGGTGAGGGGGAGAGAGACGACGGCCGCATACGCGGTTATCGTCCCTGCCTGGACAAGGTATGAGCCGATGACCGTGAGGAGGCCGAAGTTCAGCCCTACGGTAATCTCGCCCAGGCCCCTGCCCGCGAGGAACAGCGGAGGGGCAGAGTAGAAATAGCCCGAGGCAAGGCCGACGAGGCCTATGAGAAGGAGAAGAGGGCTCGTGGTAAGGGCGAGGTAGATGCCTGCCGCGCTGCCGGCGGCGATAAGGACGGCGCCGAGGCCGAGCGTCTCTCCTGGCGTGAGGATGCCGTTCTGGATGAACCTGCTGCCGCCGGCGAAGGGCGTGAGCGGATTTTTATTGAGGGCGTCAGCGCCGTTCCTTGAATCGAAGTAGTCGTTCAGGACGTTCATGCCCGCGTGGTAGCAGAGCGCGGCGAGCATGGTGATGGAGAAGGCGATGGCGTCAAAAGAGCCGGTCTCATGCCACGCGCTTGATGCCCCGAGGCCGACGGCTACCGCTATTGCCGGGAGAAATTGCGGCCTGGTGGCCAGAAAAAGGCTCGCGGCCTTTTTCATGTCCTTCCGACAGTAAGGGCTATGTAGACGAAGACGAGGTAGAGCAGCCCGTTCAATATGAAGAGGGGCGGCGTGAGCTTTTTTACGCGCATGGCTATGAAGTAGAGCCAGATGCCGGCTAATATGGTTACGGTGCAGCTCGCGACGACCGTGACGTTGATGGTCCAGGGCGTGAGGAATATGCCGATGGCAGGCAGGAGGCTCCCCTGGAAGACCATCGCGCCGGTGATGTTGCCAAGGGCCATGGTGTCCTTGCCCTTCCTTATCCAGAGGATGCTGTTTATCTTCTCCGGCAGCTCCGTGGCCACAGGTATTATCAGGAGCGACAGGGCTATGACCGGTATGCGGATTATCTCCGCGAGGGACTCTACCTCGTTGACAAAGCCCTTCGCGCCGACGATGATGAGGCCGAGCGCCACGATGAGCTGGAGTACCACGATGGCCATGTGGTCCCTGAATATGACGCCGAGGTACAGGGACTTCGACTCCTCGGTGGCGTGCCCTTCCTTGACGAGGGCGGCGGAAGCCTTCACCGTCTCGAGTACGTAGTAGAAGTACGTCATTACGAGCAGTATGGCGACAAATACGCGTATCAGCCTGTAATCCTGCGGCGTGAAGGCCACGAGGAACGACAGGGTGAATGCGAAGAGGAAGAACTCCATGTCCCTCCTGAAGCCGCCGCGCTCGGGCGTGAGGACCTCCTTTTTCCTTCCTGCCTTGAACTTCCAGACAGACGCGCCTATGAGGAACATGGCGAGCGTGGCGAGCATGAAGGGCGCGCCGAGTATGGCGCCGACGCCGACCTCCTCTCTGACGTGCTCGGAGCTACCTCCGAAGATCGCCACAAGCGGCACCATCGTCTCCGGCAGGGCAGTGCCGACCGCCGCGAATATGCTGCCGGTCACCCCCTCCGAGAACTTGAGCTTGGCGCCCAAGGACTCTATGGCGTTCGTGAATATCTCGGCCGCGATTATGATGAGCACCAGCCAGAATACCAGTATAAGAAGCTCCTGTATCAATTTGCCCTCTCTGCCGTGCCCGGCCTCTGGCGTACGAGCTCCGTCCTCTCTCCCCTGAAGAAAAGGAGGAGGACCATGCCGGCTATCAGCACGATCGACCCTGCGATTATGAAGATTATGCCCGGGTCCTTGTTTATGGTGAGGACCACGTACGGGCTGTAGATATAGTCCCTGAGTATTATGGTATGCCTGCCGAGGCGCACGCCAGGCCCCGGCCCCGAGAGGTCGAGGTACGCCGGGGTGCCGTCTGCGGAGATTATCTCCATGTGGGGGTTGGCGAACCGCTCTGACCGGTTGTAGGGCTGACCTGTCTCGTCGATCGCGAAGTCGGGGTAGATGCCGCCCATCCTGAAGGCGCTGCCGTCAGGGGCCGAGAAAGTCCCTTCGAGCTCGGCCCTGACCTCGGCGCCGTCGACGTCGAGCACAAGGCCCGTGGGCCTCTCCCCCTGGTCAAAGTGATAGAAGGCAATGCCCCTGTAGATGAGGGGGCTGTTTATGCCCGCCGCGCCCGAGCGCACAGGCATGTTGTCCTCGCCCAGGAGGGTGAGGCTGGTCTTCAGGTAGTCGAGCTCGCCTGAAGGAGTTGCCTTCACCTCGGTGCCGTCGAGGCGGACATAAAGGCCCGGCTGGTTGGGCACGGGTATTACCTCTCCCTGGTGCAGAACGTTGCCGTAGCTCCTGAAGCCCCATATGCTCCCGACCAGATGGCCGACAAGCGCGATGAGGAAACCAACGTGCACGATATGGGGGAAGAAGGCCTGCCACGGCCGCCTGTTCCTCACTATGGCCAGCACCTTGTCGAGGGTGCAGACCGCCGTATTGACGGCGAACAGGGCCGTGAGGACGATGAGCGCCCATACCCAGAGCGTAAGGCCCAGGTACCTGGTCCCGAGCGAGAAGAGCAGCGGAAAGAGCACCTCCTGGTCAAAGGCCCTGAAGAGCTCCGGGTTCCGCATGGAGATGATAGAGCCCCACGCCGAGACAGCGCATATCGCTATCGCAAGGACTATCGTGAGATAGACCGATGAAAAGAAACGCCAGATGCCTGCCATGAAGACTACTTAAGCCACCCTATGATGTTCGACGCGAGCTTCCTGTTGTCGGCCTGCCCGAGGAACTTGTTGGTAAATGGCGCGTCGTCGGCTACCACGACCACCTTGCCCTTGCCGAGCCCGCCTACGGCAATGATGCCGAACTCCTGGACAGGCTCTCCTTCGCTCAACGCCCTGTTTCTGTTGAGGTCGGCAAACGCCTTCTCGGAGGTCGAGGCTACGATGACAGCGGCGCTGCCCGTCTTGGGCTCGGTCATGAGGCCCCATGTGCCGTAGACGGCTATCTTTTCGATGCCAGTGGTCACCGGGTGCTCGCTGAACTTGGTCACGAGGAAGTCCTGGGAGCGGCCCTCTATGGTGTTGTTCTGCTCGGCGACCACGAAGTTGGATATCAGTATCCCGAACATGTTGGTGAGGGGCGCCACTGGAGGCGAGATATGCGCGAGTATGAGGAGGTTGCCCCCGTTCTTTACGAAGTTTTTAAGGGCTGTGCCTTCCTGCTCGGTAAAGCTCATCGCAGGGCCCGCTATGACGTAGGTCTTCACTCCGGAGAGCCTCTTTGAGGTTACTGTCTCGGTGTTCACGGCAGTAGTCGCGCCCGAGGCCTTTATCATCTCGTGGAACGAGGTGTAGTCGAGCTCGCCGTTGGCCACGGGCGAGAATATCTCCGCGTGGGAGAAGTCGAAGACCGTATGCGCGGCCGCCTTCGGCGCGGCCTTTTTGGCAGCCGGCTTCCCGGCGGTCGCGGCATAGCCTTCGGTAAAGGGATAGAGGATAAGCATGGAGAGCGCTGCGAAGAGAAGGATTATCTTTTTCATAAGGCCTTTCGTGGGTTTCTGGGGGCTTGCCGGCCCGCGTTCAATGGATTTGATTTTTTGAGTAGCCCTTTATTTGAACCAGTTGAGAATGTTCTCGGCGAGCCGCCTGTTGTCCGCCTCGCCCAGGTTCCTGTTCAGGAAGGGTGAGTTGTCCGAGACGACCACTACCTTTCCCCTGCCGGCCTCCGTTACCGCTACTACGCCGAATGCCTGGACCGGGTCTGAAGGGCCCTGGGAGCAGTCCTCGTCTATGTCAGCCCACGCGTAGCCTGACGTCACGGCTATCGCTATTGAGTCCTTCTCAGCGAGCACGGCCCACGCGCCGTAGACCGATATCCGCCCCAGGCCGTCGGTAACGGGGTGGGGCCAGAAGTTGCTTACGTAAAAATTCTCCGAGTCGCCCCCGATGTTGCCGGACTTCTCGTGTATCTTGAAGTTCGAGACGGCTATCCCGAACGAGTTAGTAAGCTCTGCCACAGGTCCCGAGGAGCGTACAAGCACGAAGAGGTTGCCCCCGTTCAAGACGAAGTCCATGATGGCCGAGACCTCGTCTGCCGAGAACGGCCTCTCTGCCCCGGCGATTATATAGGTCCTCACCCCTGTGAGGACCTGAGGGCTCACAGGGGTGAGGTTCAGCTCGACGTTGCCTCCGGTTGAGAGCACGGTCTCGTAAAACAGGCTATAATTCAGGGGTCCGGATTGCGCCGGAGAGCCTACCTGCCCGTGAGAGAGGTCGAAGACGGTCTTGGGCCCCTTCAGGGAAAGGCCCGTGCCAGGCACATCCGGCGCCTTCAATGCCCCCTTTTCCACGCTTCCCGCGCCGGGGCCGGGAAGGGCCAGCGCGAGCATGGAGAAAAGGGCGCAACAGCTTAAAAAACGTGTGATTCTCAAGGCTTTTGCCCGCTTCCGGATAGACTCAACGCCCTTAGGCATCGCCTCAGGATATCCGCTTGAGGACTCCGGTGTCAAGCAATATTGGCGCCCCCTGGAATTCCACTTGATTTCAATGCGTCCGGATATGATAAACTGAAGGGATGTACGAGCTTACGATAACTTCATATTTCTCCTCAGCGCACAACCTGCGCGGGTACCATGGGGCGTGCGAGAACCTCCACGGCCATAACTGGAAGGTCGAGGTCGAGATAAGGGCCGCCTCGCTCGACAAGGTCGGCATGGCCCTTGACTTCAAGTCGCTCCGCGAGCGGGCCAGGGCAGTGATAGACCCCCTCGACCACAAGTACTTGAACGAGGTCCCGCCTTTCGATAAGGAGAACGCGACCGCCGAGAACATAGCGAGGCATATCTACATGGAATTAAAGAAGCGCCTCGACGACGGGAACGTGAGTGTCTCGAGGGTAAGGGTCTGGGAGTCTGAGAATGCCGCTGCCGCATACTACGAGTAGGGAAAGGAGAGGGATGCCCAGGAAAAAGCTGAAGGACGTTCAGGCCGAGCCCGACTACAGGCGCATACCAATAGACAAGGTCGGCGTAAAGGAGCTCCGTTACCCCATAATAGTCCTCGACAGGAAGAACAAGTTCCAGCACACCATAGCGTCAATAAACATGTACGTGGACCTGCCGCACCAGTTCAAGGGCACGCACATGTCCAGGTTCGTAGAGATACTGAGCGAGCACAGGGGCGCGCTTACCGTAAGGAACTTCCCGCAGGTGCTCGAGAAGATGAAGGAGAGGCTCTCCGCCTCGACAGCCCACCTCGAGGTCGAGTTCCCCTATTTCATAGAGAAGAGCGCGCCGGTATCAAAGTCAAAGGGACTCATGGAGTACAGGTGCAAGTACCTCGGCATGCTGGGCGAGGAGAAGGACTTCATGCTCGAGGTCGAGATACCGGTCTCGACGCTATGTCCGTGCTCGAGGGAGATAAGCGACAGGGGCGCGCACAACCAGAGGGGCAGGGTGAGGGTAGGGGTGCGCTTCGAGGGCTTTGTCTGGATAGAGGACATCATAACGGCTGTCGAGAGGTCGTCGTCGAGCCCGGTCTATTCGCTTTTAAAGAGGGTGGACGAGAAGTACGTGACCGAGCGGGCCTACGACAACCCCATGTTCGTGGAGGACGTCGTCAGGGAGGTCGCGGTGAACCTCGGCAAGATAAAGAAGATAAGGTGGTTCAGGGTGGAGGCCGAGAACTGGGAGTCCATCCATAACCATAGCGCGTATGCGTTTCTTGAGAGGAAGATCAGGTAAGAATTCCTGAGGCTGCTCAAAAACTCCATATGCGAGGCCCCAGTTAAATCGGGGAGCGAGGAATGAGGCGTACTGAAAGCGGGTTCAATCTTGTAGATTGAACCCGGATCTTCGTAAACCTTTAAAGGAAATTCGGGTTCAGGGCCCAACCCTGAACCCGCCCTTAAGCCGGTTAACCCTTGTAAAGCACTTCCTTGACCTTGAGCTTCAACTCCTCAACCCAGAACGGGTTGCCCTTCTGGATAAAGCCCTTCACCTTCAATTCAAACCATTTGGGGTCGAGCACCAGGTCGTCGAGTATGTCCTTGCCCGTCGTTATGATGGCCGGGACGCCTATCCCTGAATCGTGCATCTTCTGAAGGAGGTCGCCTCCGTCGATGTCAGAGGCCGGGTCCATCGGGTTCTTGAGATAGAGGTCGGTGACGATGAGGTTTATGCGTTCCTTCCTCGCGGCTGCCATCGCCTCTGCCGCGTTCTTCGCGGGGATGGTCCTGAAGCCGAGCTCCGTGAGCGTCGTCTCCACCATCTCCCTTGAAAGGCGGTCGTCCTCGACCACGAGTATTGTCTCCTGGTCAGGGGCGGCAGTGCGTCCTGTTGCCCTGGGCTCTTCGACGGCAGGCTGAGCCTTGGGCGCCTCGTGGACAGCTGGCGGGGCCTCGGGCGCTTTCTTGGCCGGAGCCGGCTCCGCCTGGGCAGCGCCAAGAGGCCTTATCTCGAAGCCGTCGCTCTTCTTCCTGATAAAGTACTGCGAGCCGCACCTTACGCAGTTTATCCTTACGCCGCGTTCCCACTCTGTGAGCATGTCCGCGGGGACCCAGAGCCTGAAGCGCGAGTCGCACCCTGTGCAGGCGACCTCTACGGGCTCTTTCGCTATCGACTTTTTGTCTTGCAGATCGGGCATGTAGACCATTTTAATAGGAAATAGGACGGATTGGGTATCGGACAGTTTAACCCAACAGGGACGCGGGTGTCAATAAATCTCAACACCGGATGTAAGGGGTTCATGCCCTGAAATAATGGCGCGGCCCTACTCGGCTATGCTGCCCTGTATGCCCGCGACCTTGCCCAGGCCGAGCAGGTTGAATGTAAGATAGACTATCTTCTCCTCGAGGCGCTCAGTGTAGGTGAGGGTGGCGCTCCAGCACTGGTGGGCGTACTCGATGCCGTAGGCGCTCTCGAGAGACCGGTATTCGTCAAAGGAGTACCTCTGCAGATAGGTGAAATTCACGCCCCCGGTCAGGCGCGCCCTCAGGAAGCCCTCGATGTAGTTCGCCCCGTCGCGGACGTACCTGTGCGCTATCGAGATGGTATCTCCCCTCCTGTCAGCGGCTGCCAGAGAGATGTCGTACGTGTTGAACCTGCTCTCGTACGGGTCGAACTTGCCCTTTGCGGTGGCGGTCACCCTCGGTGAGGGACGGACGACGATCTCTCCGGTTATCTCCGAGAACGGCTTCCTTTCGTCGCCGGGGGATGTGAGCTCCCTCTGTGCCTCGTAGAGGTTGTAGGACTGGCTGAGGTCGAGATAGAGGTAGTCGAAGTACCAGACGTTCTCCCCCTCCCGGTGCTTGCCGGTGAGTGTCGAGTTGAGCGAGTAGCTGAGGCTGTTCTGCGGCGCCAGCCTGTCGAGGGCGTCGAAGTTCGGAAGGTCGTCCTGCACGGCCTCGGGAACGTATACATAGGTCACGTTGGGCCTTATGGTGTGCCTCACGGCCTTGAGGGTCTCCAAGTCCGTCCTGTAGACCCTGACGAAGGTAGTCCTCAGCTCTGCCCTGAGGTCGTACAGGAACCTGTCGTAGTAGCTCTTGTCATCCGCCGCGCCCTCGACGTACCAGAGGGTGGCCATGGGGCCAACCGACGGTATGAAGTCGAAATAGCCGCCGGGGCTCATGGGGAGCGAGAGCCTCGGCCTCACATCGAGCCTCTGCCCTCTCAGGCCCTCCTCCCGCCAGAAGTTCACGTATGAAGAGACGCTGGAGAGGTAAAGGGGCGTATTGTAGAGCTTGCTGTCGGTCCCGGTGAGGGTCACCTCCGGCAGCCTCTGTAGCGTCTCCTCGTCGTCGGCGTCAAGGAGGTTGTCGAAGACCCGGAGCTGGCCGACAAGGCTCCAGTTGGACCAGCTCTTGGTGGCCGAGAGGTTGCTCTCTATCGATTCGAGCGACCTTTCGGCGGAGTTCCTGCCGAAGTCGATGAAGTACTCGTCGTCGCTCACTATGTCGAGGTTCGCCCTCAGGCTTACGCTCCCCGGGAGGAGCTCGGAGTGCTGGTACTTGAGCCTCCATCTGCTGTTCTCGGCCTCTTCGGGCCTGGAGAGGTTGTCGACCCCATCCCTGAACTCTCTCACCCTCTCTATGCTCTTCTCCTGGAAGTGGTAGAGGAAGAGCTCGCCGAAGCTCTCCGCCGAGCGTATGTACCTGTACTCTATCCCCTTGCCGAGCCCGCGCTTTGACTCTATGTCGAGATAGAAGGTGGCGTCCTGGTTTTTGGCTGTTGCCCAGAACAAGGAGTTCTCGAGGACAAATCCGCGGAGCTCCGAGAAGCCTGGCCTGGGCTGTAGAAAGCCCGTCTGCCTATCGCGCTTAATCGGAATCGATATGAAGGGCGCGTAGAGTACAGGCACGCCCTTTATGTAGAACCTGGCGTTCCATCCCGTAAGGAAATCGCCGACCATGACCTTGGCCGAGGTGGCGGCAAAGCTCCAGGCCGGCTCTTCCTCGGGAGGGCAGTCGCATGTGGTGTAGGTTACGCGTTCGGCGTTGTACGTCTCGGGGCCGGTCTTCAGTATCGTATCGGCCGTCAGGTGGACGTTGTCCTCGCGGTAGTAGAGCCTGCCGTTGACGAGTACGGCGGTCTTCTCCTTTATGTTGAACTGGAAGGACTTGCCTGAGAGCGTGCTGCCGCCCTCGTCCACGACCTGCAGGTTCCCGGATGCCGTTGCCACGCCTGAGGTCATGTTCAATATGGCGGAGTCCGCCTTCATGGTGGTCCCCTCCTGGGTTATCTCCACGTTGCCGGTGGCGTGATAGGAGTCGGTCTCCTTGTCATAGGTGATGGTGTCGGCAGTGACCTCGATAGGCGCGTCCTTGCTGAAGAGGTCGCCGGTGGGCTCCTGGGCCCAGGCGCGCCCCCATAGGGCAAGGACGGCCAGGAGCAGGGCTATGGTAAAGGATTTCCTGAAGGACATTGTTGCCTTTGCCTGAAATTACGGAGAACGGGATAGCTGAAAAGATTAGCATACGGGCAAGGAGAACACAAATTTGATTTTAGGAGCGAGACTTCAGAAGCCAGGCCCTTGCCTCTCCGACCGTGAAGAGCGAGCCGGTGACGCAGACGCAGTCGGCTTTCCCGGCCCTGCTGAGCGCCTCTTCGCACGCGTCCTTTACGCGCCTTGCCTCGATGGCGGGTTTCCCGAATGCCCTTATTCTGTCAGCCAGCACGCCTGCATCGGCAGAGCGCTCCATCCTCGGCGCTGTGGCAATCGCCTCGTCGCAAAGGGGCAGCAGCTCTTTCAATATGGCGTCGATCTCCTTGTCCGCCATTATGCCGAGTACGAGGACGAGCCTTTTATATGACAGCTCCTTGAGCGCGGCAGCGAGCGTCCTCGCCCCGGCCGGGTTGTGCGCGCCGTCGAGGATGACGAGCGGCCTCTTCGATATTGTCTCGAACCTGCCTGGCCACGCGGCCTTCCTTAGCCCGGACCTTATCGCGCCTACCGGTATGTGGAAGCCCCTTTGCCTCAGGGCCTCGATTGCGGCGAGGGCCAATCCGGCGTTCATGGCCTGGTGCGCCCCTGAGAGGGAGAGCCTCAATCCCTTGAGGCCGAGCTCAAGCCCTGAGTAGGATAGAGACGCAGGCTTCCCGTGAACTTTGAACTCCTTTCCGAGGACATAAAGACTCGAAGAGCACTCCTTCGCCTTCTTCCTTATGACCGAGAGCGCTTCCCTCTTCCTCTCGCCGGTGATGACGGGCCTTCCCGGCTTTATTATCCCCGCCTTCTCTCGGGCGATCTCCGCCAACTTGTTCCCGAGGTATTGCGTATGGTCGATATTGACGTTGGTTATGACTGAGACGTCTGGCTCTACGGCGTTTGTCGCGTCGAACCTTCCGCCCATGCCGGTCTCGATAACGGCTATGTCGGCCTTGCTGAGGCTGAAGTGGACGAACGCCATCGCGGTGGTGAACTCGAAGAAGGTTATCGGCGCCCCGGGCATCTTTGCCGCGGCCTTCCTTACTATCCTGACGGCCTCGCTGAGCTCAGGGCCCGTTATTTTTTTGCCTGACACCTGTATGCGCTCGTTGAACTTTACCAGGTGAGGGGAGGTGTAGAGGCCTGTGGTGAAACCAGCCTCTTTAAGGACAGAGGCGAGCATGGCCGATGTCGAGCCCTTGCCGTTTGTGCCCGCGACGTGGACAACCGGGTATTTGAGCTGCGGGTCGCCGAGGAGCTCAAGGAGCCTTGTTATCCTTTTAAGGCCCGGCTTTATGCCGTGCCTTTCAAGGCCGTAAAGATATTTGAGGGTGGAATTGAGGGAAGAGGGCATTTATAGTCGGTGAGTTGCTGTATGGGGAGTTCTTTCACCCTCCCCTCAGTCCCCTCCCGTCAAGGGAGGGGAGGTATATAGGTGCCAAAACTCATTCAGCCTGGTTAGGCTTGCGGGTTCATCATGGCCAGGAGCTTTGAAATCGTCTCTTTCAGGAGTTTCCTCTCGACTATCATGTCCAGCATGCCGTGCTCAAGGAGGTACTCGGCCCTCTGGAAGCCCTCGGGGAGTTTTTGCCTTATTGTCTCGGCGATGACCCTGGGCCCGGCAAAGCCGATTAGCGCGCGCGGCTCCGCTATGATAACGTCCCCGAGCATCGCGAAGCTCGCGGAAACTCCGCCCATTGTCGGGTCGGTGAGGACGGATACGTAGGGGAGGCCAGCCTCACGGAGCTTCGCGAGGGCGGCTGAGGTCTTTGCCATCTGCATGAGCGAGAGTATCGACTCCTGCATCCTCGCGCCTCCGGAGGACGAGAATATGACCGCGCCGGCGCGCGCCTCAATGGCCCTCTCTATGACGCGGGTTATCTTCTCTCCAACGACAGAGCCCATCGAGCCGCCCATGTACGAGAACTCGAATACCGCGGCAGCGGTCTTCTGCCCTCCGATGAGGCCTTCGCCGGATATCATCGCGTCCCTGAGGCCCGTCTCCTTCTGCGCGCTCTTGAGCCTGTCCTTGTACTTCTTGAGGTCCCTGAAGTCCAGGGCGTCCACGGGCTCCATCTTCGAGTCGAACTCGACGAATGTGTTCTCGTCGAAGGTTATCGCTATCCTTGCGGCCGCCGATATGCGGAAGTGGTAGTCGCACTTCGGGCATACGTCGAGGTTCCGCTCGACCTCTTTTTTATAGATTATCTCGCCGCAGTGGTCGCACTTCACCCAGAGGCCGTACGGGACCTTTACGCTCTTTCCTTCCTCTCCGTTGGTGAAGAGGTCCTTCTTGAACCAGATCATGCTCCCTCCACGCCCCGCTTGAGGGCAGATACGAAAGAACCCATCCTGCCGAGGAGTCTGCCTCTTTTTCCGCTGTTCTCCGCTATTATGTTTATGATCGCGCTGCCCACGACCGCGCCGTCCGCGCACTTCGCTACTTCTTTTGCCTGGGCAGGGGTCGATACGCCGAAGCCCACGCCGATGGGGAGCTTTGTGTGCCGCCTTATGCGCCTGACGTACTTCGGTATGTCGGACGAGAGGCTCTTCCTCGCGCCGGTCACGCCGGTGACGCTCACGAAGTAGATGAAGCCGGATGCCTTCGACGCGACGAGCTTGATCCTCCTGTCGTCGCTCGTGGGCGTGAGGAGGAATATGAAGTCTACCCCGTTACTGTCGAGCTCGTCCTTGAGCTCGTCGCACTCCTCTGGCGGCAGGTCTACGACGAGCACGCCGTCGGCCCCGGCAGCCTTTACTTCCTTCGCGAACTTCTTTAAGCCGTACGTGAATATGGGGTTGTAGTAGCCGAAGAGGACAATGGGCACCTCGCTCTTTTTCCTGATGTCCCTGACAAGGCCGAGCACGTTGTCGAGGTGGACGTCTTTCTTCAACGCCCGCTCTGACGAGGCCTGTATGGTCGGGCCGTCGGCCATCGGGTCTGAGAAGGGGATGCCGAGCTCGATAAGATCCGCGCCCGATCTTTCAAGCTGCTGGATGATCTTTTTGGACGTGGGCAGGTCCGGGTCGCCCGCTGTCACGAACGTGATGAGCGCCTTCTTTTTCTGGGCCTTTAATCTCTTGAAGAGAGACTCTATCCTTTTCTGCTTTATCATCGCCTGTCCCGTCATATATCGAAATTGAAGGCCTTTGAAACTGTGTCCAGGTCCTTGTCCCCGCGCCCTGAGAGGCATACTATGATGCTCGTGCCCTTCTTCATCTCGCTGGCCGCCTTTATGGCGTGGGCCACGGCGTGAGAGCTCTCGAGCGCAGGTATAATGCCTTCGGAGAGCGTCAGGGCCTTGAAGCCCTCGAGCGCCTCCTTGTCCGTGATGGTGGTGTATTCTACCCTGCCGGTGTCGTGGAGGTATGCGTGCTCTGGGCCCACACCCGGGTAGTCGAGGCCCGCTGATATCGAATGGGTGTCTATTATCTGGCCGTACTTGTCGTGCAGGAGGTATGTCTTGTTGCCGTGGAGCACGCCTACGGTGCCGCCGTTGATAGAAGCGGCGTGCCTGCCGGTCCTTATGCCTTCGCCGCCCGCCTCGACGCCCGTCATCTTGACTTTCCTGTCATCGAGGAAGGCGTGGAAGAGGCCCATGGCGTTCGAGCCGCCGCCAACGCACGCAACGAGCAGCTCCGGGAGCCTTCCGGTCAAGCCCTTTATCTGCTTCCTCGCCTCTGTGCCTATGATCGACTGGAAGTCCCTCACAAGCATGGGGTAGGGGTGCGGGCCGGCGACCGTGCCTATTATGTAGAATGTGTTGTATACGTTCGTCACCCAGTCGCGGAGCGCCTCGTTCATGGCGTCCTTCAGGGTCTTCGATCCCGAGGTGACGGAGTTGACCCTTGCTCCGAGGAGCTTCATCCTGAAGACGTTCGGGAGCTGCCTTTTTATGTCGTCCTCTCCCATGTATATCTCGCACTCGAGGCCGAACATGGCCGCGACCGTGGCGGTGGCCACGCCGTGCTGGCCCGCGCCTGTCTCGGCTATGACCCTCTTCTTGCCCATCCTCTTGGCGAGGAGTATCTGGCCTATGGTGTTGTTTATCTTGTGCGCGCCGGTGTGGCAGAGGTCTTCCCTCTTCAAGAATATATCGGCCCCGCCCGCCTTTTTGGTGAGCCTTTCGGCATGGTACAGGGGCGTTGGCCTGCCGACGTACTCGCTCAGGTAATAGGCAAGCTCCTTCTTGAAGTCAGGGTCCTTCTTCCATCTGTTATAGGCCTCTTCGAGCTCCATTACGGCGGGCATGAGTGTCTCGGAAATATACCTTCCGCCGTATATGCCGAAGTGGCCTAATTTGTCCGGGGTCTTCTTCATTTGCCTGTCTGCTCCATGAATTTCTCAAGCTTCTTGTGGTCTTTTTTGCCCGGCTTCGTCTCCAGGCCGGATGAGGCGTCTATCGCGTAAGGCTCCACCTTCTCTATCGCCTCCCGCACGTTCCCCGGGTTGAGCCCGCCGGATAATATCACGCGTCCGAGGGCCTTTGCCTCCAGGGCTATCTCCCAGTCGAAAGTCTCCCCTGTGCCGCCGGGCACTCCCTCCCTGAAGGTGTCGAGGAGAAAGGCCGATACGTTGTAGGAACGGAGCCTCATGATATCCGAGCGCTCCTTTATCCTTACGGCCTTTATGACCTTGAGGCTGCCCATGAGTCTCTCGCAGTACTCGGGTGTTTCGCTGCCGTGGAGCTGCACAGCCGATATCCCTGTCTCTGCGGCGACAGACGCGACCTTCCCAGGCTCCTCGTCGACGAATACGCCGACAGGCACGACGAACGGCGGCAGCTCCCTTACGATGAGAGCGGCTGTCCTCGGGCTTATGTGCCTGGGGCTCAACTTGTAGAATATGAAGCCGAGCGCGTCAGCGCCGAGCTCCGCCGCCTTGAGCGCGTCCTCAAGGTTTGTGATTCCACAGATCTTTACTCTGGATTTGTTTGACACCTCTTAGTTCCCTGAGTTTCTTTATGTAGTTCTCTTCCCTCATGAGCGCCTCGCCTATGAGGAAGGCCTCGACCCCGTGTTCCTTGAGCCTCGCTATGTCCTCGTACGTATTGAAGCCGCTCTCGCTCACGAGCACGTGATCGCGCGGGATATAGGGAGCGAGCCTTATCGTGGTCTCGAGGTCGGTCTTGAAGGTCTTTAAATTCCTGTTGTTTACGCCTATTATCCGCGCGCCAACCTCGAGGGCCCTCTCGAGCTCCTTTTCGTCATGGACCTCGACAAGGGCCGACATGCCGAGCCGATATGTGAGCTCGAGGAGCCTCTTGAGCTCGTCCTTAGAGAGGGCCGCGACTATGAGTAGCAGCGCGTCTGCCCCTGATACCCTCGATTCATAGACCTGGTAGTCGTCTACGATGAAGTCCTTGCGCAAAAGAGGCAGCCTCACGTTCCCGCGGAGCGCGGTGAGGTATTCGAGCTTTCCCTTGAAGAACTTCTCTTCGGTTATGATCGATATGGCGGCTGCGCCGCCCTCGATATAGCCGCGCGCTATCTCGCCGGGCACAAAGTATTCCCTGATGATCCCCTTTGAGGGAGAGGCCCTTTTTATCTCGGCTATGATCCTTATCCTGTCAGGGCCGCCTTCATGAAAGGCTATCGCCTTCTCGAAGTCCTTTGGCCTGGGGACCTTATTGAGCTTCTCCATTATCCCCTCTATGGGGAAGTGGGCCTTTGTTTTTTCAAGCTCCTCTTTTTTATTCTTTATTATGTCGTCGAGTATCATCTGTTCGATATTTCCTTTAGCCGCTCGAGCTTACGGAGGGCCTCTCCAGAGTCTATCGCGCCCCGTGCCGCGGCAACGCCCTCCGAGAGGCTCTTCGAGATGCCGGCGGCGGTTATCGCGGCCGCGGCGTTCATTATCACTATGTCCCTGGCCGGGCCCTTCCCGCTGTTCAATACGCCGAGTATTATCTCCGCGTTCTCGTCGGGGCCGCCGCCCAACAAGTCCTCCGGGGCGCACCTCTCGAAGCCCAGGTCCTCGGGTTTCAGATGGTACGTCCTTATAGATGAGTCCTTGAGTTCGGTGACCTTTGTCTCGGCCGTAAGCGTTATCTCGTCGAGCCCGTCCTCGCCCCGCACCACAAAGGCGTGGATCGAGCCGAGCTTATATAGCACCTTCGCCAGCACGTCCGTGAGCGCCGGGTCGTAGACGCCAATGACCTGCCTCTTCGAGCCCGCCGGGTTGGTGAGCGGGCCGAGGATGTTGAATATGCTCCTTATGCCTATCTCCCGCCTTACGGGGGCCGCGTACTTCATGGCGCCGTGGAGCATTGGCGCGAAGAGGAAGCCTATGCCGGCCTCCCTTATGCACTCTTCCACCCTGGAGACCTCTGCCTCTATGTTCACGCCGAGGGCGCGGAGCACGTCTGCGCTGCCGCTCCGGGAAGACACCGACCTGTTGCCGTGCTTGGCTACCGGCGCGCCCGCGGCCGAAGAGACGAATGCCGCTGCGGTAGATATGTTGAAGGTCATCGATTCGTCGCCGCCGGTGCCGCAGGTGTCGATCACGTCCGCGGGGGCTTCCACCCTGGTCGCCTTCTCGCGCATTACCCTGGCTGCCCCGGTTATCTCCTCGACCGTCTCGCCCTTCATCCTGAGGGCCGCGAGGAGCGCGCCTATCTGGGCGGGGCTCGCCCCTCCTGTCATGACCTCGTTCATGACAGAGGACGACTCATCCTCGGTAAGGTCTACCCCCCTTACGACCTTTGATATGGCGTCCTTCATCATGCGCCGGCCCCCGCGTATCTCTTGAGGAAGTTACGGAGGATGTCCTTGCCCGCCCTCGTGAGTATGGATTCCGGGTGGAACTGGACTCCCTCTATGGGAAGGCTCCTGTGGCGAAGGCCCATTATCTCGTCCATGTCGGTCCACGCGCTTATCTCAAGGCAGCCGGGAAGGCTTTCTTTCCTCACGATAAGGGAATGGTACCTGTTGGCCTCAAAAGGGTTGGCTATGCCCTCGAAGATGGTCCTGTTGTCGTGGTATATCATCGAGGTCTTGCCGTGCATGAGGCGAGCTGCCTTTACGACCTCTCCGCCGAAGGCGTAGCCTATCGCCTGGTGTCCCAGGCATACGCCGAGGATGGGGGTCTTGCCCGCAAAGGCCTTTATCGCCTCTACCGAGATGCCCGCCTTGGGCGGGTCGCACGGCCCGGGCGAGACGACTATCGCGGCCGGGGAGAGTTTCTCTATCTCCTTTATGGTTATTGCGTCGTTCCTCTTCACCATTACGTCCTGTCCAAGCTCCATGAAGTACTGGACGAGGTTGAAGGTGAAGGAATCGTAGTTGTCTATCATCAGTATCATTTCAGAAAAGCCCTTCCATCGCCATCTCTACGGCCTTCAACATGCCTCTTGCCTTGTTCTCGGTCTCCTCGAACTCCTTCACGGGGACAGAGTCCGCCACGACCCCGGCGCCCGCCTGCATGTGTATGCGGCCATTCGCGATGACCATTGTCCTTATGGCGATGCACGTGTCCATGTTGCCGGAGAAGCCGAAGTATCCCACGCAGCCTCCGTAGACCTCTCGCTTGCAGGGCTCGAGCTCCTCTATTATCTCCATAGCCCGCACCTTCGGCGCGCCCGTGAGCGTGCCCGCGGGGAAGCAGGCCTTCAGGGCGTCGAATGAGCTCATGCCCTTCTTGAGGACGCCCTTCACGTTGGATACAATGTGCATTACATGGGAGTATCGCTCTATCGCCATGAGCTCGTCCACTTCCACCGTGCCGGACTCGGCCACCCTGCCCACGTCGTTCCTCCCAAGGTCCACGAGCATGATATGCTCTGAGAGCTCCTTTGGGTCGGCGAGCAGGTCTTTTTCGAGCGAGACGTCCTCCTCCTCGTTCCTGCCCCTCTTTCTCGTGCCGGCAATGGGCTTTACGTTTACGCTCTCTCCCTCTACCCTCACGAGTATCTCCGGCGAGGAGCCTACGAGTGTCGCTTCGCCCAGCTTCAAATAGAACATGTAGGGGGAGGGGTTTATGACGCGAAGCGCCCTGTATATGTCGAACGGGTCCGCGTTAAGCGGCGCGGAGAACCTCTGGGAGATGACCGCCTGGAATATGTCTCCCTCGACGATGTATTCCTTTATGCGCTCAACGGCCTTCAAGAAGTCATCCCTCTTGAAATTCGAAGTAATGGTGAAATCATCCAGTTTCGCGGCCATTCTTCTGGATAGCTCTTCATTTTCATTTTTTTGAGGTGTATTTTTCCTCAGTTGGACGACGACCGCTTCTATTTTCGCTATGGACCTCGCGTATACCTCGCCCGGGTCGTCGCCGTCGTTTATATAGGCGTTGGAGACTATCTTTATCCTGTGCTCGACATTGTCGAATACGAGGAAGGTGTCGGTGAGGATGAGGTAGATGTCAGGGAGCGAGAGCTCCCTTGGCGATATGTCAGGGAGCCGCTCGATGTGGCGGACAATATCATAGCCCATGTAGCCGATGGCGCCGCCGGAGAACCTCGGCTCTCCCTCGACCGAGGCTGGCCTGTATCCCTTGAGGAGATCCTGGATGATGTCGATCGGGTCGCCTTCGAGGAGCCTTTTCTTCCCCCCTTCAATGACCTCGACCGTCTTGCCGCTCCCGCGGACGACCATCCTGGGGCCGACGCCGAGGAAGCTGTACCTCCCCCACTTCTCGCCGCCTTCCACGCTCTCCAGAAGGAAGGCGTCGCCGCCGTTGTCTATCTTCATGAATGCAGAGACAGGGGTGTCGGTGTCCGCGAGGATGTCCCTGAATACGGGCACCATATTGCTCGTCCTGGAGAGTTCCTTGAATGCTTCGGGGGAAGGACAGTAGAAGGGCCTTCTCATAAGCTACCTACATTACCATAGCCCCTTCGGTTTAGTCAATAGCAGCAGCATGGTGCCAGGGCGGCTCGGACAGCGTAAGGATACCATACAAAAGGGTTTTTCACCTCCCTTTTTTGTCCCTTGACACACTGCGGCGCTTTTCGTAAAATCTGCGGATTCCTGGAGTCCAGCAGTCCATTTCATCAGGGCAATCCCCGGCCCCCTCAGGAGGGCCGGGCCGCCAATAAATTACATGCAGAGAGGGAAGAATCACATGAGAAAAGCGTATTTTTTAGGTCTCGCGCTATTAGTGCTCATCATGACCGCGGGCTGCGGCCAGAAAGTGAAGCAGGAGAACGAGGCCCTGAAGGCGCAGGTCGCCGCCCTTACCGGCGAGAAGACCACGCTCGCCACGCAGCTGGCTTCTGCCACCCAGGAGCTTGAAGAGGCAAAGACCCGCATCACCACCCTGACCTCGGAGCTTGACGCCACCAAGCAGGAGCTCGAGGTATTGAAGACAAAGCCGAAGGCAAAGAAGAAGGCCCGGAAGTAATCCTGGTCCTTCAGGCATGCCCGCCCGCAACAGCGGGCGGGCATGCCATTATGAAGTCCGCAAAAAGAGTTAAGCGTCGGCCCGGTACGGCCGATAAGAGAAAATCCGCGGCCTGAGGGCGGGCTTGCGGTCCGGGGCGCACCCGGGGTCCCTGTTGACCGGGAAGACTCTTTTGATGGTATTGTGCAACTGAAAATAATATAATACTCCCGTCACGTTCGCAGGCCAGCCCCGGTTCGTACTTCGCCTCTTTTTTCTTCCTTTCGCCTTACTACTTCTTGTCGCCTGTCTTTTTGGCTTGCGGCTCATTTCCAGCAGGGGTTTTGGCATGTTCCGGCAGGGATTAAAATCCAAGATACTGAACCTTACGCTGGGGCTCACCCTCGTCGGCTTCGGCGTGCTCATATTCCTCGTCATCAAGGAGGAGGAGAAGGGCCTCTTAAGGGAGAGGCTTCGCGCCAGCGAGCTCATGGCCGAGCCGATCCTGCATACCATATACAAGGACATGCTCGACGAGCGCGCCGACATGCCGCGCTTCCTCATAGAGGGGCTCAAGACCATAAAGGGCGTCGAGAGGGTCCAGCTCATAAGGTCCAACGGCGTCGAGGAGGCCTTCCAGGACCACAAGACACTTGAGGCGGTAAAGGCCGAGTTCGGCGAGATAAAGCCCGAGTGGCTCGTTGACCATCCCAACAAGCTGAACAACGTGGCAAAGGGCATCCAGAACCCGGAGTTCAAGAAGGCCCTCCTGTCCTTCAACCGCGGGGGAAAAGCGGCGGTCTATTACATCGAAAACGAGGGGGACAGGAGCCTCTTTACCTATGTAGTGCCCATCGAGTACAGGCCGAAGTGCTCTTCCTGCCACGAGCACGAGGAGGCCGCGAGGGGCGCGCTCATGATAACGACCTCTCTCGACGAGGTCTACAGCGCGCTGGCCGGGTCGAGGAACAAGTGGATAACCTACGGGCTTGCCACCATGAGCGCCATGACCATCATGCTGGGACTCCTTGTCTCGGGCGTCATAACCCGCCCCATCGACAGGGCGGTCGTGATGCTCCGCGCCATAGCCGAGGGGCAAGGCGACCTCACGAAGAGGCTCGAGATACACTCGAAGGACGAGATAGGCCTCCTCGGCAGGTGGTTCAACAAGTTCGTCGAGGGCATGCAGACCATGGTCCGCGACATCTCGAGCGTGTCGAAGGAGGTCTCGGCAGCCTCCAGCCAGATAGAGTCCTCCTCCCGCGAGATAATAGAGGGCGTCAAAACGCAGCTCCAGGCAGTAGAGGACACCTCCAACTCGATACAGGAGATGGACGCCTCCATCAAGACGGTGGCCGAGGAGGCCGAGGCCTTGCGGAGCTCGTCGAGCGAGGTCTCTGAATCCGTGCACACAATGTCCGGCTCGGTCGAAGAGGTGAAGGTCAACATCGAGAAGCTCTTCATATCCGCCTCGTCGACGACATCGTCGATAAACGAGATAGCCGTCTCCATAAACCAGGTGGCCTCCCACGTCGACGAGCTCTTCAGGAACACAGAGGAGGTCGTCTCCTCGATAATCGAGATAGGCGAGAAGGTCAAGGAGGTCGAGACCTATTCAAGGAGCCAGGCCGAGCTCGCGGAGACCGTTAGGGTCGACGCCGAGGACCTCGGCATGGCCTCGGTCGTCAAGACCAGGGAAGGCATAGAGAAGGTGAGCGAGGAGGTGGCCTCCACCGCCCTCGTCATCAACCGCCTCGGCGAGAGGTCCAAAGAGATAGGGAAGATTCTGACGGTCATAAACGAGATAGCCGAGACAACGCACCTGCTGGCCCTGAACGCCACGATACTCGCGGCCCAGGCAGGGGAGCACGGCAAGGGATTTGCCGTGGTGGCGAGGCAGGTAAAGGACCTCGCCACGAAGACGACAGCCTCTACAAAGGAGATAGCGGAGCTCATCACCCAGGTCCAGAGCGAGGTCGCCATTTCCGTGGAGTCGATGAGGAGGAGCTCGGAGAAGGTCGAGGACGGCGTGGCCCTCTCCAGGAACGCGCAGGAGGCGCTCATAAAGATACTCGATTCTTCCCGCAGGTCCTTCGAGATGGCCAAGCTCATCGAGAAGGCCACCATGGAGCAGACCAAGGGCGCGGGACAGATAGCGAGCTCGGTGCAGGTCATGAGCCACATGGTCGGCGACATAAAGAACGCCTCCGGCGAGCAGTCGTACGCGGCAAAGGAGATACTGAAGGACACGGCCCAGATGAGGGAGTTCATGGAGCGCGTCAAGGGCTCCACGGTGGAGCAGGCCAGGGAGACCAGGAGGGTCGCCGAGGCCATATTCAAGGTCCTGGAGAAGATATCCAGGGTCGCGGACGCGACGTCAGAGCAGATGGTCTTCTCAAAGAGGATAGTCAACGCGGTCGACACGGTCAAGGAGGCCGCCGAGGACAACGCGGCGCTCGCGGCAAGGCTCGAGAGGACCGTGGAGGAGATGAACAGGCAGGCGGAGGCGCTAAAGAGTACGGTTGCCAACTTCAAGGCTTAAACGAGAGCGGAGGCTTCAGATGCGGATCGGCATGGCAGCGAGCGTGCTTCTCATGTTCCTTGTATCGTCAATCGCGCCGGAGGCAAGGGCGGCCGCAGTAGAATGGCCGCGCGTGAAATCAACAGAGATGAAGCTATTTTACCCGGGCGTGAGCTCGTGGGACTTCCTTACGAGCGACGACCACAGGCTCGGGGCAAGGGAGATAAAGAAGGGCAAGAAGGACTGCAGGCACTGCCACCTCGGCAAGGAAGGCGACCTTGACCTCAAGGCCGACGACATAGCCTCTGGCGCGATGAAGATGAAGAGGTCGCACAAGCCCCTTGAGCCGGAGCCGATAGCGGGCAGGAAGGGCGTGATGCTTGCCGGAGTCCAGGCCGCGTACGACGCTGAGAACCTCTATCTCAGGTTCAACTGGCTCTCAAAGGGCACAGGCTGGAACAGTAAGGGCAGGACGCCCGACAGGATATCCATCCAGCTCAACAAGGCGGAGCCGGCGTTCGGCAAGTACGGCTGCTTCATCACCTGCCATAAGGATTTGAGCACCATGCCGGATGCCCCGGCAAAAAAGGAGCTGGAAGCCGACCCGGCATACAGGGGCATGGACGAGGTGCGCCTGTACGCGGCATACGCCAGGAGCTCATGGGCATCGAGGAGGCCTGACGCGGATTCGAGGTTCAAAGACGGGTTCATCGACCTCAAGTCAGTTGAGTTTGAGTCCGGACGCGCGAAGGCCGAAGACGGCTGGGTGTTCGACACGAGGGACTGGGAGGACAATCTCGGTTTTGAAGGCACAGGCAGCTTCTCTGACGGCAAGTACACCGCCGTATTCAAGATACGGCGCGCGGCCTCGGGCAGGTACAATATCAGTATCAACGAGGGCGACGTGATATCCATCGGGGTGGCCATCCACGAGGACGGGACATCGAAGAGAAAGCATTACGTCTCGTTCCCCATAGCAATCGGCCTTGGTTCCGGCGGCGACATACAGGCCGTGAGGGTAAAGAATTGAAGACCTCAGCCGGGGCCGCGAGAAGGGGCCGCGCTAACCCGGCACTGCGGGAGTTGGCCCCTGTACTCGCGATTGTATTCCTCTTTCTTTTGCCGGGGCTGGCCTCTGCATTCCCTTCGTTCTCAAGGCAGGTCGGAAGGGACTGCACCTACTGCCATAATGCATTCCCTAAGCTCAACGACACTGGCAGGACCTTCCTCTATAACGGATACAGGTTCGAGGCAGAAGAGGAATGGAAAGAGGTAAAAGACCTTTCCACTATCCCGGTCTCTTTTGAGGTAGAGGTCGAGGGCATGTACGACCGCATAAAGACCGGCAGCGCTGTCTCTGAGTCCTCGGATCTCAAGATCGAGGAGGCGGAGATAATGGCCGGAGGGGCCTTTGGAAGGACAGGGAAGGTCACGTCTCTTGCCATGGTCGCCGTTGAGCAGGATGGAGATGGTTTTGATGCAGGCATACATAAGGCCTTCGTGCAGATAAACGACCTTGCGGGAAGGACAGGCGCCGGCGCTTTGAACATCAAGGCCGGGATAGGGGAGATAGGGATAGCGTTCCTTAATCCCCTGACAACGCCCATATCAAACAGGTACCTTGCCGACAGGGTGCTTGGGGTAATCGGCTCCGGAGAGAGGTTCTTCGAGTTGAACGGCTCTTTCGAGAATGAAGGACAAAGGGTCTTCAATCACCGCTACAGGGCGGGTATTTCAAGGGAGGACGTAAATAGCAATGACAAGCTCAAGGGTGCCTACGCGTCATGGGCGGTCTCAATAGACGAGGACTTTAGCATCGGCGCCGTTGCCAGGGCTGGAGAGGAGCGCGATGGCAGCGTTGACGTATCGTACAAGAAATACGGTCTGGCCGCCGAGGCTGAAAAAGGGCCGTTCATACTTACGCTCGGATATTTCCTCTCTGAAAAGACCAGCCAGTCGCAAATCAGCGATTATCTTGCGGAATTACTCTATTTTATCGACAGGTTCACCCTTGGAGCCCGTTACGAAGTGGCCAGTTCCAGCGGGGACCGAGTTACATCACAGACCTATATCGCAAGGTATGATATCCTCCGAAACGCCATTGCCCAGTTCGAGTACAGGCGCCTTGACGATAAGGACTTGCTGGCCGGAGGCGGCGAGAACGAGGACAGGCTGAGGGTAATGTTGATGGCGGTATTCTGATGGGCGACAAGGACGACATAGAACTGCTCGATTCGAAGATCGCGAGGCTCAAGGTCGACTACGAGCAGTACTTTGCGAGGATCCAGAAGAGGGAGCCGGCAAAGCTCAGGGACGAGGTCGACAGGGCCGTGCTTTCCCTTAGCAACAGGCAGCTCACGAATACGGGCCTCAAGTTCAAGCTCAACTCGATAGTGGCCAAGTACAATTCCTACAAGCAGTACTGGAACAGGGTGCTCCGTGCCGTCGAGGAGGGCACCTACGTGAGAAAGGGCGAGGGCGGCGTGGAGCTCGAGAGCGCGCTTAGAAGGCCGGGGCCTGAATCAGCCGGAAACGCGCCCCTTCAGAAGGAGGCGCCTCAGGGCGGCAACGGCTTCGACGACCTTTACGCGAAGTACATAGAGGCAAGGAGGTCGTGCAACGAGAGCGTCGATGCGATTACCCCTGAGGCATTGAAGAAGACCGTCGAGCAGTACAGGAAAAAGGTCGAGGAGCAGTACCAAACGAAGGACGTCGAGTTCAAGGTATCGATAAAAGACGGCAAGGCAAAACTTACCATCACGCCCAAGAAGGGCGGCTGATATTACGCTGAAAAGTCCGTCCTGGACTTTTCAGCCAGGGCTCGCCCGACTTCAGCCTCACAGAAAATCCAAGACTTCCGCGCTTCTTTCCTTTATAATTATGGGATAAATTTTAACGGCCCATTGAGATAAAAACGGGCCTTTGAGGACATTTTTATCGTGAACGGCTTTAATCTCAAGAACATCCTCAGGCATCTCAGGCTCCGGCTCTCAGGCTATTTTACCATCCTCCTGCTTTTGACGGCGGCGCTCGGGCTCCTCAGGGGCTATTTCTTCCTGAAGTACGGCGACGCCTACGCGGGCATAGACGCCGCCGCCATTTTGAAGGCCTTTGCCCAGGGCGCGCGCTTTGACCTCTCCACCGCAAGCATTATGTCGGCCCCGTTCTTCCTCGCGCTCTTCTTCCCCGGAATCGCGCTGAGCAGATTCCTCAGGAGGGGCATCCTCGCGGCCCTCCTTGCATGGTACATAGTGCTCCTCGTATACAACTTCATCGACATACAGTACTTCACCTACGCTCAGAGGCACCTCACATTCGAGCTCGGGAACACCTGGAAGGACACCGACGTCATATTGAAGATCGGGCTGGCGAGGTATGTGCCTGAATTCATCGGGCTCATCATTTTTATTGCCATATTTTCATTCGTATTTGTCTGGTCTTTGAAGGGAAGGAAGGGCTCCCCGCTGGCCTGCAAAGGCTCCTATGCCGCATGCGTCGGCCTTGACGCCTTTGTCTACTTCATCGTCATCGCGCTCACGGTCGTCTTCGCGCGCGGCGGCGTGCAGATGAAGCCCATGAGCATAAAGAACGCCTTTGCGAGCGACAGGATAGAGCTCGGCGCTCTTGCCCTTAACGGCATCTACTCTACCTTCAACACGCTCTACAACACGGGCGAGGACAAGAACATCGAGCTCCTGAACGCCATAAAATTCGAGAACAAGGCCGATGTCGCCGGTTTCATAGTCGACCGGACAAAAGAGACGTCCAGGCCCGAGTATCCGCTCTTCAGAAAATACAATTACCCTGAGAACGGCGGCAGGAAGCTCAACGTGGTCATCTTCTTGATGGAGAGCTGGAGCGCCAAGTTCATGGGCTCTCTGGGCGGCAAGGTAGAGGCTGCCCCTTTCTTCAGCACGCTCTCGAAGGAGGGCATGCTCCTCAACAACTGCTTTGCCAACGCCCAGCGGTCCTACGAGGGGCTTACGGCGACCCTGGGCTCCATGCCCTCGTGGAAGGGCATGTCCCTTGACCAGGGAGGCCTCCTCTACCAGACCAGGCTCGAGCCAGCCGTGAGCGCTTTGAAGAGGAACGGTTACGAGACCATCTTCATCCACGGGGCCAGGTCAGGCTCTCTCGGCTTCGACTCTCTCGCCAGGAGGTTCGGCTTCGAGAGGCACCTCTCAAGGGAGGATTTCGGCGATCTTGAGGGCATAGACGACGGCGTCTGGGGCGTATTCGACGAGTACGCGTTCCTGCGCGCGAACGACGAGTTCGAGAAGATGCAAAGGCCCTTCTTCGGCGTGGTCTACTCGCTCACGTCGCACACGCCATACAAGGTGCCGTCGAAGGAATTCGAGCACTTCGGGCCTGATGTAGACCACAGGGATTTTCTCAATTCGATGAGGTACTCGGATTATGCTCTCGCCAAGTTCTTCGAGCGGGCGAGGAACTCCAAATACTTCAAGGACACGCTCTTTGTCATAGTAGCGGACCATACCGAAGGCGTCTCAACAGGCGATAATATATTCAATAATTACCACATCCCATGCCTGTTCTACGGCGCGGGCATAAAGCCCTCTGTCTACGAGGGCGTGGCGAGCCAGGTCGACATACTGCCGACGGTCCTCGACATATTGAACGTCAACGCGCCCTTTACCTCGTGGGGCAAATCGATACTCTCGGACGGTGAGAGGAGGGCGCTCCTGCCGCGCGGCGACATGTTCGTCTGGGTGAACGGAAAATACATGCTCCTCACGGACCTGCAGAAGCCGCTCGGGCTCTATGACTACAGGTCTGAGCCGGCAACGAACAGGTTGAAGGAAGTCCCAGCCAAAGAATACAAGCCGGTCATGGAAGAGTTCCAGCAGTACATGAAGTTCAGCTACGACCTCATACTCTCCAATTCCGTAAGGCCGCCGCAGTAGACTTTAATATCATTCTGAGCGAAGCGACAATTTTTGCAGGACAGCAAAAATTGAATGCTGCGCCGAAGGCGCGGCAGCCCGAAGGGTCGAGCCCCAGGGATGGGGGCGAGATAAGAATCGCAGTGGATGGATTTGCGCCGAGATTCTTCGTCGCCTCCGGCTCCTCAGAATGACAATAGTAGAATTCAGTAAAATAAAAAAAGGCGGGGCATCTTGCCCCGCCTTTTTGTTTTTATTCTGGTTTTACTTCTCAGCCCTTGAGCCCCTCTTTTACCCTGAGCCTCGCGTTTGCGTACTCAAGCTTATCCAGCGTCAACTGGTAGGCCGGGTCCGCCTGCGTCATGGCCTTCAGGGCCTCTTCGGCCGCCTGGGCGTCTGCCTTTGCCTTGTCAGTGTCTATCTCGGCCTCCGGCAGCGCGTAGTCGACCAGCACCGTGGTCTTTTCGGGAAGGACCTCTGCATAGCCGCGGCTTACAGCGAGCACGCCAGTCTCGGCGCCGCTCTTGTAGACTATCTCGCCGGGTTTCAACACCGTCAGGAAGGGCGTGTGACCGGCAAGCACGCCGAACTCGCCTTCCTGTCCCGGGGCCTTCATCTCCTCAACATCAAGGGAGAGTAATCTTCTCTGAGGAGTTACTATTTCGAGTAAAAAAGTATTTGCCATTGTCTATTTTATCCTCTGGCCTTAAACGCTCGCCCTGATCTTCTCCGCCTTCTCCATGACCTCTTCGATGGTGCCGACCATGTAGAACGCCTGCTCCGGGACGTCGTCCAGCTCGCCCCTGGCTATCATCTGGAAGCCCTTGATGGTGTCCTTTATGCCCACGTACTTGCCGGGCGTGCCGGTGAACTGCTCGGCGACGAAGAAGGGCTGCGAGAGGAACCTTTGAATCTTTCTCGCCCTCGCGACGACCATCTTGTCCTCCTCAGAGAGCTCGTCCATTCCGAGGATGGCGATGATGTCCTGCAGGTCCTTGTACTTCTGGAGGATGGTCTGCACAAGCCTCGCTGTGGAGTAGTGCTCGTCGCCAACGACCTGCGGGTCAAGGATACGCGAGGTGGAGTCCAGCGGGTCGACCGCCGGGTATATGCCGAGCTCGGCTATCTGCCTTGAAAGAACCGTAGTGGCGTCAAGATGCGCGAACGTCGTCGCGGGCGCCGGGTCGGTGAGGTCGTCCGCGGGCACGTATATGGCCTGGACCGAGGTGATGGAGCCCTTTATGGTGGAGGTGATCCTCTCCTGGAGGCCGCCCATGTCAGTGCCGAGAGTCGGCTGGTAGCCGACGGCAGAGGGGATACGGCCGAGGAGCGCCGAGACCTCTGAGTTTGCCTGTACGAACCTGAATATGTTGTCGATGAAGAGGAGCACGTCCTGGTTCTCCTCGTCCCTGAAGTACTCTGCCATCGTGAGCGCCGTGAGCGCGACCCTTGCCCTCGCTCCCGGGGGCTCGTTCATCTGGCCGTAGACAAGCGCGGTCTTGCCGAGAACGCCCGATTCCTTCATCTCTTCCCAGAGGTCGTTTCCTTCCCTCGTCCTCTCGCCGACGCCGCCGAAGACCGAGAAGCCTCCGTGCTGCATGGCGACGTTGTTGATGAGCTCCATGATGAGAACGGTCTTGCCCACGCCCGCGCCGCCGAAGAGTCCTATCTTTCCGCCCTTCAGGTACGGGGTCAGGAGGTCGACGACCTTGATGCCGGTCTCGAAGACTTCTATCTTGGTCGACTGCTGGTCGAATGTCGGGGCAGGGCGGTGGATTACGTACTGCTTCTGGCACTCGATGGGGCCCATCTCGTCGACAGGCTCTCCTATGACGTTGATTATGCGTCCGAGGACCGGCTTTCCGACCGGGACCGTTATGCCCGTGCCCGTGTCCCACGCCTCGGTGCCCCTTACGAGGCCTTCCGAGACGTCCATGGCTATGCACCTTACGGTGTTCTCCCCGAGGTGCTGGGCGACTTCCGTCACAAGGTTCCACTTCTCCGGGCTTATGCTCGCGTTGGTGACCTTGACGGCGTTGTATAGGGCCGGGAGCTTGCCGGGCGGGAATTCGATATCGAGCACAGGACCTATTACCTGTGTTATCTTTCCAATGTTCATCTGGGACATTTCAGGAAGACCTCCTTGCGGGTATCTGTTGTTTGCCAAAGGCTGCCGTGGCAGCCCGGTAGAATTACTTGAGCGCCTCGGCGCCTCCGATGATCTCCATAAGCTCCTTGGTGATCGCAGCCTGGCGGAGCCTGTTGTAGACAAGGGTAAGGCCGCTTATCATCTGTCCGGCGTTCTTGGTCGCGGAATCCATGGACGTCATACGCGCGCCGTGCTCGCTCGCCGAGGTCTCGAGGAGCGCCCTGAATGCCTGCACCTCTACGTACTTGGGCAACAACGCCGCAAGGACCGCGCCTTCGGCGGGCTCGTAGAGGTAGTCTCCCTCTTCGGCTGCCTTCTCGTCCTTCTCAGGGGCGGTGATGGGCAGGAGCTTTTGCACTACGGGCCTCTGGGTGAGGGCGGATTTGAACTCGCTGAAGATTATCTGCACTTCGTCGAGCTCACCCCTCATGTAAGCGCCTATGATGTCGTTGGCTATCTCGACGGCAGAGCCGTACTGCGGCCTGCCGCTTCCCATGTTTTTCGAATTGATGATCTTGAGCCCGCGCCTCTTGAAGTACTCGCCGCCGCGCTTGCCGACGACGTAGACGCTCGCCTCTACGGCGCCGCGCTCGCGGAGGAACCTCTCGGCGTTGCGGAGTATCTGCGAGTTGAAGCTGCCGCACAGGCCCCTGTCGGAGGTGAAGATGAGGAGCCCGACCCTGTTGCCGCCCCTGTTCTCAAGGAGCGGGTGGCTGTCGGAAGAGGCCTTTGACGCGAGAGAGGCTATGAGCTCCAACATCTTCTCGGCGTAGGGCCTCGCGGCCACTATCTCGTCCTGGGCCTTCTTGAGCTTGGCGGCAGAGACCATCTTCATGGCCTTTGTTATCTGCCGGGTGTTCTTGACCGACTTTATCCTTCTTTTTATGTCCTTGAGACTTGCCATCTATAAGATCACCTGTGGTCTTTTTTAGCAGCTGCTAAACTATTTACCCTCGGCAACAAACAGCCCCTTGAAATCCTCAAGGGCCTTGTTGAGCTTCGCCTTCACGTCGTTGTCTATGGCCTTCTTGGTGCGGATGTCGGTGAGGATGTCCGCGTGCCTGGACTCGATGAAGGTGTTAAGCTCCTCCTCGTACTTCTTCAAGGCCGAGTTGGGGTATGCGTCTATAAATCCCTGGGTCGCCGCGTAGACGATGAGGACCTGCTTCTCGACCGGAAGGGGCTTGTACTGGCCCTGCTTCAATATCTCGACGAGCTTGCCGCCCCTGTTGAGCTGCTTCTGGGTGGCGGGGTCGAGGTCGCTGCCGAACTGGGCGAAGGCCGCGAGCTCCCTGTACTGCGCGAGCTCGAGACGGAGCGTACCCGCGACCGACTTCATCGCCTTTATCTGCGCGCTGCCGCCGACCCTGGAGACCGAGAGGCCGACGTTGATGGCGGGCCTTATGCCTGAGTAGAAGAGGTCTGTCTCAAGGAATATCTGTCCGTCCGTGATGGATATGACGTTCGTCGGGATGTAGGCCGAGACGTCGCCAGCCTGCGTTTCGATGACCGGGAGCGCCGTGAGGGAGCCGCCGCCCAACTTGTCAGAGAGCTTCGCCGCCCTCTCGAGGAGCCTTGAGTGGAGATAGAAGACGTCGCCGGGATACGCCTCGCGGCCCGGGGGACGCCTCAGGAGGAGCGAGAGCTGCCTGTACGCGACCGCGTGCTTGGAGAGGTCGTCGTAGATGATGAGGGCGTGCATGCCGTTGTCCCTGAAGTACTCGCCTATGGCGCAGCCCGTGTACGGGGCTATGAACTGCAAAGGCGCAGGGGAGCTCGCTGTGGCGGCAACGACGACCGTGTAGTCCATCGCGCCGTGCTCCTTGAGCTTCTCGACTATCTGCGCGACCGTGGACTGCTTCTGGCCGATGGCAACGTATATGCAGAATACGTCCTGGCCCTTCTGGTTAATGATGGTGTCTATGGCGACTGTGGTCTTGCCTGTCTGGCGGTCGCCTATTATGAGCTCCCTCTGGCCCCTTCCGATGGGTATCATGGCGTCTATGGCCTTTATACCGGTCTGGAGCGGCTCCTTGACGGACTTCCTGGCTACTATGCCGGGGGCCTTTATCTCGACCCTCCTGAACTCATTGCTCTCGATGGGGCCCTTGGCGTCTATGGGCTGGCCCAGGGCGTTTACGACCCTGCCCATGAGCGCCTTGCCTACGGGTATCTCGACTATCCTGCCGGTCCTCTTGACCGTGGTGCCTTCTTTAATTGTATGGTCGCTGCCGAGGATGGCGGCTCCGACGTTGTCCTCTTCGAGGTTAAGGACCATGCCGTAGATGCTGCCCGGGAACTCGAGGAGCTCTCCTGCCATGGCCTTCTCAAGGCCGTATATCCTCGCTATACCGTCGCCCACCGATATGACGGTGCCGACTTCCTGTATGTCAATTTCCTTCTCAAAACCCTTTATCTGGGTCTTAATGAGCTGGCTTATTTCCTCTACCTTGATCATCGTCTAAACCACCCCTTCGAGTATTTTTTCTTTCATGAGCTCAAGCTGGGTCTTCAGGCTGCCGTCGAGTATGGTGTTCTCGATCTTCAATACCAGTCCGCCCAGAAGAGCAGGGTTAGAGCTGCATGTGAGTATCACTTCCTTGCCGGTGAGCTCACCGAGCCTCTTTCTTATGTCGTCTACAATGGCGCCGTCGAGCTCCGTGGGAGCCTCGACAGATGCCCGTATCCTTCCGGCGAGCTCGTCTTCGAACCTTGAATATGCCTCGGAGATGTCGTCGAGGAAGCGTATGTTCCTGGTCTGGACCAGTATGGAGAAGAACTTGGAGACGTACGGCGAGAGGCTTGCTGACGAGGCGATCGTCTCCATCAGGGCCTTTCTCTCCTCTAACTTGTACATGGGGTTCAGGAGGACCTTCTCCAGCTCCGGGTTTCCCCTGAACATGGCGACGACGCTCCTCAACTCCTTGCCGTACCTGTCCCAGGCGCCTTCTTCCCTGCCTATCTCTATAAGGGCCTTCGCGAACCTCTTTGACGCGGAACTCTTCATCAGTTAAGCCTCAGGTTGTTAAGGTATTCTTTTACGAGCCTCTCGTGGTCCTCCGGAGAGATCTCCTTCTTCAGTATCTCCTCGGCCAGCTCGACTGCGGCCTTTGCCGCCTCCTCGCGTATCTCGAGCCTGGCCTTCTTTATCTCCTGCTCCGCGGCCGTCTTGGCCTGCTCCTTGAGCCTCTCGGCTGCCTTGCCGGCCTCCGATATTATGCGGGCCTTCTCTGATTCACCCTCCAACTTAAGCTCGTTGGCTATGTCGGATACCCTCTTGTCGAGGAGGGCGAGCTTTTCCCTGTATTCGGCGGCCTTCTTCTCGGCCTCGTCCTTGGCCCTCTGCGCCTCTTCGATGGCGTTCTTTATCTCAGCGCTCCTCTTGTCCAGGAGCCCGGCTATGACCTTTGTCCATACGAGGTATGCTCCGACCGCGAGGAGGCCGAAGTTGAAGAGCTTCCAGCCCATTCCGCCGCCTTCGCCGTGCCCGGCCTCTGTCGAAGCCAGGGCGATTGAAGGCAGAAGAACGGCTATCGCCAGAAGCCCGGCGACCGTCCTGTCGAGCACCTTGCCCGCTATCTCCCTCGCGAGGCCTTTGGCCTCTGTCTTCAAGCCTGAGAGCGCGGCCGCCTTGCTCGTCTCTATCTCTTTTCTTATGGAGGAGAGCTCCTTTGCGGCCTCGAGCCTCGCGGCTTCCAGGAGGGCCTTCTCCTTCTCGATACCCTCCTGCCTTATCCTGTTCCTCTCCTCGTGCCCCTTTACAGCGGCTTCCTTGAGCTTTTTCTGGTAGTCCACAAGCCCCTGGGCGACAGTCTCGTCGGTTTCGGCGGCCTTTTTGATGTTGCCCTCAATCTTGTCTTCCCTGTCTTTCAGAATCCTCTGGACAGGCTTGTAGAGGAGGGCGTTCAGGACTATGAGGAGGACGAAGAAGCCTATTATCTGGTAAAGGAGTGTTATGTCGATAGATATCATTTGACCGGAAGCCCCTGGATTTTTTTACACTTATTCCGCGGCCCGATGAGACTCAGGGCTGCCCTTGATAAAAGTCTGGAAGTTGTACGGGGTTTATGAAATTGGCCTTCCTAAACCTTAAACAGGGTATTGCTATCATATACAAAACTTAGTTGTCAAGTTTTAAATGTACTGCGCACGCCGGATATTAATGACGTTTTTTACTTACCCGGCGGATTTGAAGGGGGAACTCATGGAACGTGGGAGATTTGGTTGGTTTTCCGGGTTCTGTAAAAGGCGGGGCCTGGCTTCAAGCCCGCCATATTTTACCCGGATTTTAACACGGCATTGGGGGCCTGTTCAAGGCCGAATACAACCGGGATAGGAAATTGTTTTTCTTTGCTTACTTTCTTTTTTCAAAAAGAAAGTAAGACTATCTGGCGGCCTGCCCGCTGAACAGGTCCGAGGTCTCGGTTCCGGCCCGATCTCGCTGCCCGCACCCATATCCTCTTCGAACGGGCTTTCAGTCTCTTCGCTCAAGTCAGAATCCGTCTCCCTGCCGAGTATGGTGGTAGGGGTTTCCGTATCTGACTCGGTCAGCGTCCTGGTCTCGGTCTCTGTCCCGAATTCGGAGAGCCGCCTTCCTGTGCTATCGAGGCTCTCCTCGCCAAAGGGCCTGTCAAGGCTATCCAGGGTGTCCGTCTCCTCGCCGAGCGTCCCGTTGAGCGACCCGCCGCTTATTATAGTGTCATTGTCCGGCAGAGTGGTCGTTCCGGGTATTGTGCCGGTGGTGCCGGGGGGCAGCGTCGTTGTCGGGGGCGGCAACTGTGCCGCTGACGACGGCAGGTCTGTTGTCGGTAAAGGTATCTCTGTCGTTGGCGAGCTCCGGCCTGTTATCGGCGGTATTGTACCGGTCGTCGCGGGAGGAGTTGGGGTTACAGGAGACGGCGTCCGCGTTGTGGCCGGAGGCGAGGGCGTTGCCGGGGATACGCCGCCGCCCGTTGCGCCGGTCTGGGCAAACGAGGCCGGGGCCGCGAACATTGTAATGAGCGCGGCTGTGATGAAGGCCGTCTTTCTCATGATAGTCCTCCTGTGCAGGCTGCTCAAAAAGGCCCATATCTGCTTGTCGAGTCGCTCATCAGTGCGGCGTACGAAAAGAGTACGCCTCCTTCCTCGCTCCCCGATTTAATTGGGGCCTCGCATCTGGACCTTTTTGAGCAGCCTATAAAAAGACGAGGCTTTCCTGTATGCCGGTTCTGATTAAAGTATGCACCCAAATGCGAGTACCTTCTACCTGCCCATCCTCTGGCGCATGGCAAGGTCCTGCTGGCGCGTGATGAGGAATTCGTGGCGCTCCGAGAGGTCTTTTCTCCTGAATCTGAGGATAGCTGAAAAAAAGCGGGGAGGCTTTCAGCTCTGGAGCCTTATTCGTAGACGTGCGAGGCATCAGTGGACTGGGGCGGCTCTGCGGCCTGAGGGGGCGCTCCCGCGGTCATGGCCTTCGAGCGCGCCGACGGCTGCCTTCAGGTTGCTTTCCGAATCGACGAGGAAGTTGGCCGATGTCACCACCCATTCGCCCTCGTCCACGCCCGCCTTTATCTCGTACATGCCTTCGCCCCTGGCGCCGATCCTCACCTCCCTGGGTTCGAAGGTCCCGTCGCGCCTGTCTACTATGACGAGCTGCCTTTCGCCCGTGTCTATCACGGCGGAATCAGGCACAGCGGGCGAGTTCCTGGCAACGGGCACCGATATCTCGACGTTCAGGTACATGCCGAGCTTAAGCCTGTGCTCCCTGTTCGGGAGGGCGAAGCGCACCTTCGCTGTCCTCACCTCTGTGCCCTCCTCGGGCGTGTACCTTATCGAGCCGAGGTGGCTGTATATGTGCTCTATCTTGCCCTTATAGCTCTCTCCGGGAGAGTAGGCCGGAGAGAGCGTGGCTGCCTGCCCTTTCTTGATGTACGGCATCTCGTACTCGTATATCTCTCCGTAGACCCAGACCCTTGAATGGTCGATTATCTTGAAGAGCGGCTCTCCCGCCTCGATCTTTTGCCCCTCGACTACCATCTTCTCGGTGACAGAGCCTGTGTCAGGCGACCTTATGGCGAGCGTCCGGGATACCTCGCCTCTTGCCTCGAGCGCCCTTATCTGGTCTTCCGAGATGTCCCAGTACCTGAGGCGCTGCCTCGCCGCCCGCAGGAGCGACTCTGCCTCCTCGCGCGCCTCGGGATAGGGGCTTGCCTGCACTTTTTTTTTGCCTTCGAGCGCGAGGAGATACTCCTGCTGCGCGGAGACGAGCTCGGGGCTGTAAATCTCCAGCAACTTCTCGCCCGGGCTCACCATCTGGTCAGTGCGGTTTACATAGAGCCGCTCTATCCAGCCCGTGACCTTCGCGGTTATTACGCGGACCCTGTCCTCGACAGGCTCCACCCTGCCGACCGTGCGTATGACGCGCTGGAGGTCCCGCCTCGCGACAGGCTCTGACTTCACCCCTATCTTCTGTATCCTCTCAGGCGTTATCCGGACGACACCCGGCCCTTCAGCGACCGGAGCCTCGGCCTCGTAGACCGGGATATAGTCCATGCCCATCTGGTCTTTCATGGGCACAGGGGATGTTACGGACGGGTCCATGGGGTTTCTGTAATAGAGGACCTTTTGTTCTGCCTTTGTCTCTGCCGCCTTCTCCGTGGCCCCTTTGTGCGGGGCAGGGCTCAAGAACAGCCATACCGCGACCCCGCCAACTGCAAGACCTGCCGCCAAAAAGATAAATGCCGTGATTATCCTCTTCACTCGCTTCTCTTCGCGACACCGGTCGGCCTGAGCTCGACTCCTGCTGCGCGCTCAAGGGCCGCTATGCGTCTGTTGTATTCGAGTATCGCCCGAAGGTACTCCACGCGGGTCTTCCTCAGCTCGCGTTCGGTGTCGAGGAGAGTGAGGAGATCTATTGTCCCGGCCTGGTAGTTCCTCAAGGCCGACTGGTACGAGAGCTCGACCTGAGGCAGCAGTGTCGTGTCGTAGAGCTCCCGCGTCCTCTGGGCTGCCTCGACCTGCACCGCAGCCCTCTTTATCTCAAAGGCCTTGCCGTTCTTCATGCTGAGCAACCTGAGGCGCGCAGCCTTCGCGTTGGCCCGGGCCTCCCTTTCAAGGCTCCCGTACTTGCCGCGCCACAGGGGGATATTCACCTGGAACATGAGGTCAAAGTTGTCGAACCTGTTGTCGCGCTGTATGGGGGCTACACCCACCATGAAGTCAGGGTAATAGTTCTTGCCTGCAAGCTCTTCTCCGAGTTCGCCTGCCTCGGCCTCGGCCTGAAACATGAGCACGTCGGGGTTTGTCCCGAGGGCCTTTTCAGTCAACGCGTTCAAGTCGAAATCTATCTCTGCCTTGGGCATCTCTCCTGGCGCTGATAGCTCGAGGGTCTGCGGCCTGCTCAAGAGCGATTTCAGCATCGCGGCGCTCACCGAGCGCTCTGCCTCAAGGCCTATTATCTCGTTCGTTATCATGGCCTGCTCGACGTTGAGCTTCAATATGTCCTGCTGCGGGGCCTGGCCGACAGAGTACCTTGTCTCGGCTATCCTGACGGCGTCGGCGAGGAGGTCCTTTATGCCCCTGTTGACCCTTATCGAATCGTCGAGGAAGGCGTACTCGAAGAAGGCCTCCTTCAGCATGGACGCGATCTCGAGCTCGCGGGATGAGAGCTCCGCCCTCGCGGCAGAGGCCTCCTTGCCCGCTATCCTCTCGCGCAGCCCCCGCTTCCCCGGAAATGGGAACATCTGGGAAAAGGTGTAGCGCGTGAGCATCGCGTCATCTGGCGAGATGCTGAGCGGCCTGTCCGTCGAGAGGTCCTCGAGCTCGACCTTGAGCGTCGGGTCGTCGAGGGCTCCTTCGGCCTTTGCGCGCGCGTCGAGCGCGTTAACGCGCTCCCTCATGGCCTTGAGCTCGGGGTTGTTCTCCATGGCCTCGGCGAGGAGCTCTCCGAGGTCGAGCCTCTGCTGCGCAAAGGACAGGGCAGGGGAGAATATGAGAACGAGGACGGATAATAAGATAGAGGCCAATGCCAGTTGCATCGAGTTCTCCTTTTATCGGGGTCTAACCTTATAACCTCCCCCTTGACGGGGGAGGGCAGGGTGGGGGTGAAAATATTTTTCACCCTCCCCTCAGTCCCCTCCCGTCAAGGGAGGGGAGGATCTGAGAGATGCCCCGAAGCTTGCTGGGGGAAGTTCATTGTGATGACCTCAGTCGACCCGGAGAATATATCTCCCGCTTGCCGATTAGTCCAGCGTCCGTTGCTGGTCATAATTCTACATATCGTAGAATCGATTGCCAAAAAAAATCAGTGTACGTGCGTTGCAGTGTCGCAGTGCGTCCGGCAGTCCTCGACCATGTCGGCGTGCGCCTCGCAGCGCTCCATCGTGCAATCATGGGAGCGCATATCGGCGTAGAGGGGCATTGAGAGAGACGCAATGAGCGCTACGGCCATAGCGGCGCTCGAGAACGCCTTTGACAGGGATATTGAGAACACAGGCTCCCTGCCTTCCAAGAGCCTCCTTATCCTGCCTGTGACCTGCTCCTGGCTGCCTGCAAGCGATGCGATGGGCGCTGGCGCGCTCGTCCTGGCGACCTTCAATATGGCTGACGCGATGTCGAGGGCCTCGCCGGACCTGACGGCGGCGTCATCAGCCTCGTGCTCGCTTTTGAGCCTCGAGAAAGACGCGAGAATGGCCGAGGCCGGGATATAGAAGAAGGCGTTCCTCAAAAAACCTATGGCGAGGAACTTCAAGGGGTCCCTCCTCCTGCTGTGGCATAGCTCATGGAGGAATACCGCCCGGAGTTCCTCTTTTGAGAGGCACTTCACGAGGCCTGTAGAGATGTATATCCTGGGCCTCGCGAGACCGTGGGTGAAGGCGGTCTTCACGCTGTCGTCTCTTATTATAAGAAGGTTGCTCGCGCCCTTGCTTGATACCGGCAGCATGCCCACGGCCCTGTTCGTCTTTATGATGTCAACGGCAGCCCTTGCAGCGCCGTACGCGATGCCCGAGAGAACGAGGAGGGCGCCTGACCAGAAGTAAAAGAGCTTTCCGATCGAGAGAAGCTCGACGCATCTTATGAACAGGGACTGGCAGGCCTCTGTCACAGAGCCTGTGAAATGGATGATGCCGGGCAGCGCATACGCTGCCCAGACGAAGGACATGGCAAAGATTATTGTAAGGAGGGATAGGGGAGCCATCACCTGCCCTCCTTTTCCCGAAGCTCTCTTTTCTTGGAGTCGATGAGGGCGGAGAGCCTCTCGAGCTCCTCAGGGTCCGCTTGAGCGAGGGCGTCAACGAAAGAGGCGCATATGCCGCTCGACGAGATGTCCATTATGCCCTTGAATACGTCCTGGGAGACTGCCCAGGCGAACTCCTCGCGGCTGTAACCGGGCCTGAAGAGAAAGACACTCTCCCCCTTGACCTTCTTCACAAGGCCCTTTTTGGCAAGCCGCTCGAGCACAGTCAGTACGGTCGTCAGGGCGACCTGCCTTGAGGAGGCGATACTGGCGTGGACCTCCCTGCCGCTCGAATCCCCCCTGTCCCAGAGGAGCTCCATTATATCCTGCTCAAGCGGGCCGAGGAGCCTTCCATAACTTTCGAATTTGGCGTTTGCTTTCATAGAAAACATGTTGCTTCCATAATATTTGACACCGTGTAGAAAGTCAAGCGGAATTCCTTGCCAACCCAGGCTCTTTCCTGTAATATTGTTCGGATTCAGGCCCATTTACCTGTCTTATCGGAGCTTTTTTGGGATTATTTATCACATTCGAGGGCATCGAGGGCTGCGGCAAGTCGACCCAGATGGCCCTCCTGAAGGGCTATCTGGCCGAGAAAAAGGGCAGGGAGGTCCTTACTGTCCGTGAGCCTGGCGGCACGCTTTTGGGCGAGAAGGTGAGGGCAATACTCCTTGAGAGCGGCCAGGAGGCGCCTGACCCCTGGGCAGAGCTATTTCTGTACGAGGCCTGCAGGGCCCAACTCGTCTCAAAGGTGATAAAGCCGGCCCTTTCAGCCGGGAAGGTCGTCATCTCCGACAGGTTCTTTGATTCAACGCTCGCATACCAGGGCTTTGGCAGGGGGCTTGACAGGACAGCCATAAAGAGGCTCAACGCCATCGCCGCGGAAGGGCTCGTCCCTGATATCACCTTTCTCCTGGACTGCAGAGTCGAGGAGGGGCTTGAGCGCGCGTTTTCAAGGATATCCTCGTCAAGCGGGGCCAGGGAGGACCGCTTCGAGAGGGAGGACATCGAGTTCCACAGGCGCGTAAGGGACGGGTTCCTGAAGACCGCGAAGCGTGAGCGGAGGATAAAGGTCATTGACGCCTGCGCTGAAATATCTACGGTCCACAAGGAGATATGTGATATTATTGATGGAGTTATTGGTTAGAAAATGACGGGTTTTCAGGGCATACTCGGGCACGCGAGGGAGATAGGGATATTAAAGGGCTCTATCTCGTCGAAGCGCGTGGCGCACGCCCTGCTCTTCGCCGGCCCGGAGGGCATAGGCAAGAGGCTTGTGGCAAGGGCCTTCGCGAAGGCGTTGAACTGCGTTCTGCCGCGTCTTGACGAGGATGTTGATTCATGCGGCGCGTGCAGGGACTGCCTTGCCTTTGACAGCGGGACACATCCCAACCTCCGTGAGGTATGGCCGGTTGACAAGGACGGGGAGCGGGACCCGCTGGGCCTCATAAGGATAGACCAGGTAAGGGAGATACAGGGGATCTTGAGGTTCAAGGCCGAAAGCGGCAAGAAGGTGGTGATAGTCGAGGGCGCTGACAGGTTCATGCCCGCGGCCGCGAACGCCTTTTTAAAGACGCTTGAGGAGCCGCCTCCTGACTCGGTCATCATACTCGTGACGTCGAAGCCCGCTGACCTCTTGCCGACCGTACTGTCGAGGTGCCAGAGGATAAGCTTCGGGCCGCTGCCCGAGGACGCTGTCCGGGCCTTTCTCATCGAGAACAAGGGCGTCTCCCCGGCAGAGGCAGGGGCGGTCGCGCGCCTCTCCGAGGGCTCGATATCCAGGGCCTCTGCCTATATCGAAGATGGCGCGCACCAGTTGCGCAGAGAGGTAATCGAGAGGCTCTCTCGATTAAGCCCGGCAGACAGCGACGAGGCCCTGAAGTTCGCCGAGGAGCTCTCGAAGAGGGACGACCTCGACGACATGCTGGAGTTTCTGAAGTCCTGGTACAGGGACAGGATAGTGGCCTTTGAGGGCGCTTCGCACCTGATCGCCAACACGGACATGCAGCGCAGCATGAACGACAGCGGGGTGGAGGACTTCAACCGCCTCTGCTCGGATTTCTGGGCCATAGAAGAGGCGAAAAAGAGCATCGCGCCGCCGAGGTACGGGAATAAGCAGCTTACATTGGAAGTGCTGCTGCTCAAGCTATCCGGCGCGCATTTCATGTAGCAGGTTAATCTATAGGCTGCTCAAAAAGCTCCATATGCAAGGCAATTCTCGCCGTTTGATGAGCGAGTCGTACTCTTCATGTACGTCGCAGCGACGAGCTTTGAGGCCAACGCAGCAGATGGACTTTTTCAGCAGCCTGCTGATTTGGAAAATGAGGTAAAGATGGTCAGGATAGCTGGAGTGCGTTTCAAGAAGGCCTGCAAGGTCTACGACTTTGAGGCCGGGACGCTCGAGGTGAGCCCCGGGGACGCGGTCATCGTCGAGGTCGAGAAGGGCCTCGGCATGGGCATAGTCGTCTACAGCCCGAGGGAGGTGGACGAGGCGGCCCTTGCAAGGCAATTGAAGAAGATAGTGAGGAAGGCAGACCCCGTAGACATAGAGAGGCAGGGCTTCAACACCGAGCGCGAGATAGAGGCCTTCAGGATATGCAAGGATAGGATAATAAAGTATAACCTCCCCATGAAGCTCATCCGGGTGGAGTACCTCTTTGATTCGAGCAAGGCGATATTCTACTTCACCTCTGACATGAGGGTGGATTTCAGGGAGCTCGTCAAGGACCTGGCCGCGACCTTCCACACCAGGATAGAGATGCGCCAGATAGGCGTAAGGGACGAGGCGAAGATGATAGGCGGCCTCGGCCCGTGCGGAAGGGAGCTATGCTGCTCGGGCTTCCTCTCCGACTTCGAGCCTGTGACCATCAAGATGGCAAAGGAGCAGAACCTGGCGTTGAACCCCGTGAAGATCTCCGGCATCTGCGGCAGGCTCATGTGCTGCCTCTCCTACGAGCACGACTTCTACCAGAACGAGAGGAAGAAGGAGAGGGAGAACAGGGACAAGGACAAGGACAACAAGGACGAGAAGGACAAGGGCCCTGAGAGGCCGCCAAGGGGCGGCGGGGACCGCGGCAGGAGGCCTCCCGGCAAGGCCGCCGGAGGCAATAACCAGAAGCACGGCTGCGGAGGATGCGGCAAGCACGAACCGAGTAAGCACGAACCGAGTAAGCACGAACCGAGTAAGCACGAACCGAGTAAGCTCAAGCCCGAAGAGACAAAAGAGACAGAAGAGACCAAAGAGGA
>Ga0209324_10000135_pt1 | contig 47047 bp, 71 predicted proteins | sample Rifsed19ft3_FD_184015 | JGI IMG/M metagenome (GOLD analysis project Ga0209324, IMG submission 184015) | Soil microbial communities from Rifle, Colorado, USA - sediment 19ft 3 (version 2) | ecosystem: Environmental > Terrestrial > Deep subsurface > Rock core/Sediment | place: Rifle, Colorado...
TACCAGAATCTTTAATTAAATATGATATATCTTTATTTTCTGGTTTCATCTAAATCCCTACGTAACTTATTTATATCCTCTCTAATAAACTTTACGGTTTTTGATGATTTAAAAGTTCATTATTTTCATATCGTTTTATCCAGTTGCAGTTAGCACACAAAAGTTGATAATCCTTAGAACCATTTTGAACTTGTTTTAAAATATATTTTAAATAATTATAATAACATTTAAAAGTTTTCTTTTCTTTGTTACCTCTTCCATTAACATGGTCTATTTGTAAACAACGTGGGTCGTTACACCAATTTGGATGAGGGAGATTATATGGATTAACACATTTATTACCTAAGAGAATAAAAATCTTGTTTTTAAGAGAGAAATAACATTTCATCCAATTACTTCTGTTTCTTTCTTTTGTAAGTTTATGTGTCTTTCTATAATCTATTATTTGTGTTTTATGTGCATTATATTTATCTGGATTTTTCTTATAATAATCCTTCATATAATTTGATGAATTAGTTACCATTTTTTATTCCACCCACTTATAAACTTAGATAAATAATAAAGTATATAAGTCTTTTCATAGAATTAAACAGATTTTGTCTTTTCTAACTTAGATACTCTTTCTTCAAATCCGTCAAGACGTTTATTTATATCATCAACCTTTAATAATAGTTGTTCTATCCACATAGAAGTAGATTTCTTATCTCTCTTATATTTCCATTGTGGAACAAACTCAGGGTCTTTATTTGTGGTCTTTTTGCTCCGTGAAACCATATATTTCCCTCAGATTATTGAATTGACTTGACCAAGTTTCCTCAGTCATTTCCTTCTTTTTAGGTCTATTTTTTCTCTGATTTTTATCCATGTATATTCACTTCCCTTTTAATCTTCTATAGTAAGGACATGAATCTCTCAAACACCAATTTTCCTTAAATATTGTTTCACATTTATAAGGTTCACTTTCTTCATAAATCTTATGTTCCAAAAACCAATTAACTTGATATGTGGTTTTTCCTTCATTAAAATCATGAGTGGGTTTAAACAGGTCTATAAGTTCTTCTTTTGTCTTTCTACCTTTATACCATCCTTCAAGAAGCAGAGCTAATCTCATTTTATGACACATTTCACCATCTTGAAGTGCCTTAAGGAAACATGGTCTAAGTTCTCCATTACCGTAACTCTCATTATCATATGTTTTAGGATGTTCATTTTCATATTGTTCCTTTAATTTAGCTATTTGAATCTTTTTTATTAACATATCACGAGTTTTTTCTACCGCCTTCTTCAAATCTTCTCCTCTGAGACAATGATTCTTATAATTACCAATACCCCTAATTTTCTCAGGTCTTAATTGTTCATCCACAATTATACATTTTTCACCAGTCTTTTCATGTATTGAGAAGGGAATACGTGACATCCTATAAATATCTGTCTCTGATGTAGTATCAACATATTCATAGTTTCCGCCGCATTCATTCAAATATTTATTATAGAGATATTTATAAACTTCTCTCCAAAAATTCTCATCATTATTAATTTCGTAGACGCTATCAAAGTAAAGATAAACATGATAACCCTTCTTTGTCTTAACTACAAGAGGATAAAGACCTATATCAAGAAGTCTGAAATAAAACTTCATAACTTCTTTAATCATCTCTTTCTTTCTCTCAGACAAAATAAGTTCCTTTCTTTCATTAAAAATAACTTCTTTGGTTTCTTGTTTTAATAATCCTTTTTGTATTCTTTCATCTAATTCACTATTAAGAACTTTATCAAATTTTTTAATCCATGTTTTATCCGCATAGTCAAAATCATAAAAGATTTTTTCGAAACCAAGAACTACATGATGAGATTTACGTGGTTGAACAGAAAGAAAAGCTGGTTTCTTCTCTTCTTTACATCTATTAATAAACTCCAAGATTTCTTTAGGATTATCAACAAAAAACTGGTCTGGATTACCAAATTCTCTACCGAAGTTGCCACAAAATTCTAATATGAACTCTTCTTCTGAGATATGATTATTCATTTATGTTCATCTTTCAATTTACTTAACCAATCTTTAGGTTTTAATTTAATTTCCAATTCTTTTATTGCCAAAGGTGTTACCCATTCTTTTCTAATGAAATTCATATAATCCTTCCATGAAGTAAAAATTTGAGTTGAACATCCAATAAGCCAATTAGGAATTTCACATGGAAAAATCCTTCTCTCAGTAACTACATATATTGGTTTGTGTAAATAATGAGATAATGTAACTTCTCCATAACTTCCGCATATTTCATAACCATCATCTATGGGAAGCCATAAGGTTAAGAAATCACATTTTTCTAACATTATAAGGTCTGGTGGAATAATAATATTTCCAACAATTTGGCGTATAACATCTATATCGCCAAGTTTATTAGCATTATGAAGTTTCTGTCGTAAATCTTGACTTATTCTATCTCCACCACCATTACCTAATGGATTAAAAGTTTCTATATCTAATTTATTAAGTGCTTCAGTAATGAAGTTTCTCCAATCTTTACATTCAGTCATTTTGCTAACATTAATTGGACCAGCTAAATATGTAGAAGGTTTAATCTCTTCCATCCAATTATTCATCTTCTTTATTCACCATTTTCAATAAGTTAATAGCTGTGTCACTTATAACCTTTTCGGATTTCTCAAGAACGTCAAGTGATGCTTTCATAACGTTAATAATTCTATCTCTATACTTCTTTTCAATACATCTCATTACATTAGCAACTCTACTTGGGTTAGCATAAAGAAGTGCTCGTATAGCATCTGCAACTTGGTGACAACCATAACAAAGTTCACTGGTATTTTCTAAAGCTAAAGCTGGATTTTTCCTTACTGTTTCAGGTTGAAAAGCATACCACCAGTGATGAAAAGCAGTCATTTTAATTTCTTCTCCAACTCTTCTTCCGCAAGCATCACATTTATGTTTACGTGGGTCAAAAGGTAAAGTAATAATAACTCCCTTGCCACGAGAACCAGCATAACGCATTTTATATGGTTTATTCTTCTGTTCCGACAAAAAAACCGTTCTCCCAACAAGGTTTATGATAATAACAATGCTTATGTCGTCTATGTTTACTAACTACTTTAGTAGTCCATATTATAACATAATTTCTTTTATCGTCTTTTATTGGTATTTTACGATTACATGAAGGACATAAAAGAAAAGCTTCATCTTCACGATTTATATCATATTCTCCTACATGGTCTGGATATAAAACTTTGTAATTACATCTTGGACACATCACAAATCCTAAAACTTCTATCTCTTTTCCCCAATCTGGGTCTATTATAATAGGATTTAATCCTTTCCCTTCCATTAACATATTTCCAATTTCTTTCTCTCGTTGAAGACAAACTTTAGCCGAACAAATAAGAATATCGTCTTTACCTAATCCTCTACCAATGATTATATTTTTTGTGTGAGGAGTAATGATGAATTCTAAAACCATTATCCTTCTCCTTCTTCGAGTCCAGTTGATTTATTTGTTTCTTCAAGTTCCTCTTCAGTTACTTCTTGTGCATTCTTATATGCTTTAGGAAGTTGTTCTTCTTGAGCTTGTTTCTCTTCGAATTTCTTGGAACTTTCTGCATATAATTTAGCGGCTTTAGCGTCTTTTGGTAAATCATCTATACCTTTTTCATTGATAACTATGGCTCTTTCGCAAAGTGGATTATTACTTGAATCCATCATCCTAATAGCTCTAATGTTTCCAGAACCTTTACGGAAAAATAGGTTATATGTTGGAAAATGAGTAACCGAATGTCCACCCACAGCACATTGAGTATCAGATTTACTTGTGTAAGCTGTCATTGCTGGTTTCTCTGAAATCTGGTCTGTAAAGACTACACAGGCTTTATGAAGAAGAGCATTTTCTTTTAGAGCACCTAAAAATTCTCGTAAAAATCCAGTTTTAACAGGTAAAGTTTCTCGTCCAGTAAATTCTATTCCTCTGAAGAAACTGATTACTGAATCACATATAATTACATCAATTTTACTTCCTTTCTCAAGTTCTTCAGGTGCAGGAATACTTCTTGCAACAATCAATTGGTCTATCCAATTAAGAGGTTTATAGAGAATAAGTCTCCTTTTAACATCTTGATAATCTATTCCTCTTACTTCACATATTTCTTTTATACGTTTAAAACTGAATGTTCCTTCAGTATCAATAAAAACTACTATCCCTTTACAGAGAGCTACAATAGTAAATATTGCCTGAGTTTTACCAGCCGCATATTCACCATAAAGCATTGCTGATTCTCCAACTCCTATTCCACCACCAATCATCTCGTCAATTACAGTTCCAGTTTTAATTCTTTCACCAGTAAATTCCTTAGTTTCTTCTTCATCAACATCTACTGGTGCAATAGTACTATTACTCTTTAAAACTTTAGTACATTCAATAAATAAATGTCCTTTCTTTTTCTCAAGAATATCACGTATTTCCTCTATGGCTTTATCCATATCTGTTTTTCCAGTTGGCATATTATAACTTCTCCATAAATTTATCCATTACTTCTTTTGCTTGATTCCAAGTTGATTTATAATTAACATTTTTATGTTCTTTACGTTTCCATGTGTAAAATGGTTCTCCTTCTTTTGGAGTTACTTTACCCCATATCCATCTATACCACGTAACTTTCTTTGTACTTCCACCTTCATAGTTAACTTGGACTAAAAGAACAGCTTCCCACCATTTTCCTTCTTTTTTGAATATTGTTTCTCCATCAAGAACTGTAACAGCTTCATTTACAGGAAATTTTTCAATTTGTTTTTGTTCACTCATACTATTGCACTACCCATTTTTTGTTTTGCTTTTTCTTGACTCTTTAAATGAATTAACTTTAATAAGTCAAGAGTCTTATGCTTACCAGTAATATCCATATAGAGATTTTTCTCTATTTCAGATAAAACTCCGTAAGCACTATAACCATCAATTAATGTATTCTCTACTATCGCACTTAAGATAACGCTTAATGTGGCACATCTCTTAGAGATACTATCCTTAACTTCTGCACCAGTAGAAATTCTTACGCCTATATACTTAGCGATTACTCCTAATTCTTCCACTAAATCTTTATATTCTTGAGTTTGTGGTTCTTTTGCCGACCAGATTTTCAATAATTCTGGTACTTCAATTTTATTTAAATCCACGGATAAAACATCTTTGTATTTAATGACTATTTCTTTATTAAGTGCTTTTTCCGTCTTTTCATCAACTGTCATTTTTAAACCTCACATGTTTTATTTGCATAATCTATTGCATTTAATATTTTATAAACATTACCGTCTTGGTCTTCCATTTGAAGAATCAAGGCTTTTTCGTTTATGCCAATGAGAATGTATTTCAAGTCGTCTTCCTTACTCAAAGATAAATTACATAATTTAATAGTTGAAACTATAGGAGAACAATCTGGATTAACACCTGTCCATAACATTAAAAATAGAGCCTTACTTTTCACAATATCCGATTTGTAAAATAATTCAATCAAATAACTAACAGCGATAGTTACCATGTAATTCATCCTTAACATATAAAATACTAAGCTACTATTTAAACCTTGCGGTTTTAAATTATAGGACGTTTCACGAAAACGTATCCTTCAATAATGACTTTAGCTACTCTTGCCATGCGAGATGATGTTTCTCTTAGAGTTATTTCTGTGTAATATGCAATGCCACTTGCCATATCACTACTTTTCAATAATTTTGTTTTAATTTTCTCAGCCAAGTCCATTGCAGTTTTGCTTTTATCTTGATTTGCAGTTTCGTTTATATTATGAAAAACATGAGCAGTAAAGAAGAAAGTTACATAATTTCCATGTTGATTATTTCTAACTTTTCTTCCAAAAACCAATTCATTATCCACTGATGGACCAATACGAACTGTAACTATAGGATTATTAACTGTATCGTATCTCCACATGTCTTCATCAGAACTTGGTAAAACATGATTTGTAACTGGTGAAAGAGAAGCATCCGCTTGACTAATATGAGTTACAATAGCACTTTTCACAGTATCCATATAACCTTCATTAACCATATCAAGGTGCTCCTATACTTTCATTTGTTCCGAATCCTATTCCACCTAAAATTTCCATGACTTCTCTCTTTAATCTTCCTCTAACGACTTCCATTGATTCTTTATCTGGTGTCTTATCCATATCTTCAGCCGCTTGCTTAAAAGCTATATATCTTTGTCTTGCACCAAGGCAATAATCAAGTATTTTGATAGCCGCCATTTTAGCTGATGCTTCGGCTAAGTCTTCTGGAACGTCATTAGCATATGGGTCATATGAATATGTAACTTCAAATTTAGCTAATGGGTCTGTATTTGGGTCACTCCAACAAATTAATCCTTCTGGTGTAGTCCAGAAAATTCCATCATTGAAGTTAAAATTGTCTAAATAGAAAGTACATGCTTTGTCAACTGAGATTGTTATTTTCTGTAAGTCTACATCTTGCCAATTAATACTTCCAATAAAAGCATCCATATCTAAACTAATTATTTGCCATGTATTAGCGAAATCAAAAGTAAAGGTTCCAGTTTCAACATTTCCATCTTTATCTTCTAAAGTTATTGTGAATGTGGTTGTAGGGTCACTTACTCTTCCCCAGAATCCTATAAATCTCCATGGATAAATTCTTTTACTAAGATTCATTAATTTAGGAAAATGAAATGAACCAGCACCACTAAAAACAGCTTTAATACTTGCTATACCACATTTTATTGTTGACCCTTCTTTTGTTAAAATACAATTAGAACCAATAGTCATATTTGTAATATTTTCTGTAAATTCGCTATCGCAATCTTTAGGATATGGTAACTTACATCTACGTCCATTGAGATAAATAGCATAAACTTCTTCTACACAATCAATTGGATTCCACGTACCAAAAAACTCTAAAGAATCCTCATATGGACCAAGTTCAACAGTTTTATTCTCCTGAAATATATGTTCTTCTTTTCTTATTGAAATGGGAACTTTCAATAAACGCTTAATTTTCATATCACCAGATTGAATATATCTCAAAACAAGAGTAGAAACTTGACCAGTATTTTTCTTTGTCAAACTTGCTATTGTGGCATTATCCATGCCACATTCTTCATAAACCTCATCTTCGGTACTGTATGTCATATCTATCACCGTCACCTGTCAATTAAGACTCGTGACCTTGTAAGATAAAAGTATATATACCTAATATATAAAGCTTTCGCTTGAGTTAAACAAAAAAATAAAAAGGGAATTGATTTCGGTTCAAAGAATCCACAGGATTACTATGGTGAACCAGTTATTGAGATTTTCACGATACCTTTGGCTTGTACAACCACTGGAATTGCACGTATGCTTGTGTTGAAGTATGTGAGACCGTTCTGTGGAACATAGATGTTTGTCACCTTAAGTTCTCTCTTCCATATCAACGCAACCACTGGACCATTAACTCCGTCACTTGGGAATACAATGTAAGCGTCACCAGTTCCAGCTAAAAGTGAAGTTTCCATCACTCTGCAACCAGCGAACCTTCCAGTTTCACCAGCAACCATTTGAGCTACTTTGTCTGTGGTATATCTTTCTGTTGCAATGAAAGTTGTGTCTTTAAGTAATCCACCAGCCACACCAGCACTTATAATAAGAGCAGGTGGGTTCACACTATCAGGAGTCCAATCGTCATTCTTTGCTTCTGTCAATGCGTCAATAACCCCTTCATAGTCAAGTGTCGCACAAGGATAAGTTTGTGTTCCGCTTGCCGCCTTGATTGTTGAGTATACGTAAGCATCAAGATATTCCATAACAGCCTTGCCCATGTTTCCTAAATCTATCTGAACAAAGTCAATCTTTGGAAAATCTTCTTTCAAGAAGTCAGAGAGTTGTGTAGCACACCAGATTATGTCAGTTATAGATACATCAACAGCATCGAGAGATTTGTCAGTTGCCACCATGCCTGTAGAAAGCATTTGAGCTTCAGTGCTCTTGCTTGCAGATAACTGGTCAGCAGTTAAGAATTGGTATCTATTACCCTGTTCGCCAATCAAGTCTTTAATTTCTTTAACTACCTGAAGGAAAACTAAAGGTCGTCTTGCGCCTTCGAGAACTTCAGAGTATATCAAATAAGGAGAGTTTGTCAATGCAGTTACAACATCGGTACTTGCCAAGGTTTCTTCAATAGTTATTTTGTTCATTTTCCATCACTAATAGTAAAGTATATATATCTGATATATAAATATTTTGTTCAAAAATTGTTAAAAAAATTAAAAAAAAGAAATTAAGGAATTTATTTACTCGGTTTTCAAACCAAGGTCTTCAATGTTGACTTTCCGCTTTGTGTTTTTTACCTTAAGTAGAGTACGTATAGACTTTGGAAGGAATTTCTTTTCCATTTTATTTCTTACAATGAAAGCACGTATCTCATCAACGTTCATCGCATGTGTTTCAGCACTAACTAAATAGGCTACTTCTCTTCCATATGTATCCCTTGAACTTACTGGTTGAGTTACACCACAATAAGTACATGAACGAATAACTTCATTTAATGGTGTTGTTCTCATGAATACGACATCATCGGGAGAATTGCATCCACCGCAATTAAAGTTTGCTGGAAGGAATACGAATTTTTCATAGTAAACATTGCCATCTTGTCCTACTCTCATAGTCTCATGAACGCATTGCTTTACGTGTACATCCATTGGAGATGGAATATAAACTTTTGCTTTCTCAGTCATTTTAAACCACTTCTCCACCTTTCTTAGTTATGTCTTTCAAACTTGGCTGTTCCTTGATGTCTTTTGGACCAATCTCTCCTAATCCGCCTTGAGCCTTGCCTTCATACTGTTTCTTTACAGCACCAGCCCATTTCTTGAATAATTCTGCAAGAATAGACTTAGCTTCAGCCGCTTCCTCTGGAACTGCACTATGAGATTTCTTTCGAAGGTCACGAATCATAGCCGCGTGAGATTCATAACTAACTTCACCACTACCAGTATTCTCTTTTTCAACATCTTCTGGACGTAATGAAACTGAACCAGCCGCACCTTTATTACCTTCAAGTTCGTCTCCTTCTTTTTTCTCAAGTTTCTTATGGTCTTCTGCACCTTTGGCTAAACTTTCAGCTAAAGTTTGAACTAAAAACTCTGTTTGTTTCAAATCTTCAGGAGTTTTTAATCCTTCCTCAATCTGTTTCAAACGAGCATCATCCAAACCAAGTTTTTTGGCTTCGCCCATAATTATGCCTTTCTTCTCAGTAAACTTCTGTTCAGCAATGATTTTCAACTTATTCTCATAATCCTCTTTAGTAGTTTTTTCCTCTTCAAGACTTGTTTCGGCAGTTTTCTTATCTTCCATCGCTTTCTTAAGTTCTTTACCTAAATCTTCCGATTTCTTCTCTTCGTCTTTAAGTCTCCTAAGAATTTCTTCCATGTTTTTAGGGTCAATTGTAATACTTACATCTCTCACTTGAGTAGTTGATTTATCGTCATTCTTTGGTTCACATTTACATACAGATTTCAACTCATTGCACTTTGGACATTTTTCTTCAGACATTCTTATCATCTACCATAATGTTTATAAGCAACGAGTATATAAATATATTGGTAAATATGTAAACGGTGTATGACAATGCCTGATTTAAAAATACATGAGGAAGAATCATTAAAAACATATGGAAAATCTTTCACAGAACTTCATCAATGGATGGATGATTCGTCAAAAGTTTTTCATTGTAATCATAGAAAATATAGACATGACCCTCAAACAACTCCCTTAGAAGCTAAAAAACTCTTTGGAGAAAATGCCGACCATGTGTGTTTAGACCACATTATTTTAGACCTTAAGGAAACTCAAATTAAGTTAAGTTATTCTACAAAAAAACTAAGTGGAAAATCAATAATATTAAGTATAAGAGTACCAAATGAACTTCATCAAAGATTGATTGAATTAAGTCTTTTCTTAGATAAAACAAAATCAACTATTGTAAATGATATGATTAAAAAAGAAATGATTGATTTAATAGATATGACATATTGGATTAAATTTGAGGAGAATTTGAGAGAAGAAACTAAGGAATTTTTTTATGGAAAACCCAAATCAATCCGTGAGACTCCAAGTTTAATATTTAAAAGAGATAAAGGAAAATGTAGAAAATGTGGTTCCATGGAAGATATAATAATTTATCACATTGATGGAAATATTGGAAATTTTCAACCTATTAATAATATATTATTATGCAATAATTGTCTAAAAAAATTCCAGAAATTCATGATGAAATATGCAAATAAATCAAGATTTGCCGCTTGGTTATCTTTAAATGGAAATTAAGATAACTTCAAACTTAAACCACATATTCCATCTGTTTTAACTATGTAACGAGTTATAATCTCAATTGGTTCACCCATTATCATAGTTTCCTGAATCTCAACGTTATTAACTCGTGCTTCATCTTGACCGAGTTTTACCTGTGGTTCAAGTAATTGAATATGAGTTAATTTCATATTGATTATTTTCTGCAATAATTTCTTAGAGAGTTTTTCAAATATTAAACGAGCAGTAGCTACTCCACCGATAGAAACACCCCATCCAGCTTTAACTTCCTCAATCATTGTAGGATGTAATTTTGTATTCACTATCTCGGCAACATATCTAATTACACGTTTAACTTTATCGAAAAATGCACTAATTATTCTTCCCACTTGATTAGGTTCATCATTTGCATGAGCATTCTTCCGCATTATTCCATTAAGAACCTTCTCTTTTACACCAAAGAAAATAGGCATACCTTCAGCCTGTTCAGCTATCTTCTCCATCTCATCTATGGTATAAAGATTTCCATTAGTTGAAACACCCTCTCTTAAAAGAACACCTTTAATTATAGCTACACCCTGAGCAGTTTCCTCTACTTCAAACTCAGCAGGGGCATTAAATACGAAAGGAATAATCATTTCTTCTTCTATTCTATCAACCATCTGAAAACATCCTCTTTTATTGTATGGAGATTAATTCCTTCTTCAACTTTCTCATCTTTTTCTGTAGCTAAGGTTTCCTCAAGAACAAGGTCTTTAGTTTCTGGGTCAATATCAATATAAGTTACTAAATAGGTTTCATGAACAGCCATCCCATGACCTTTTATCCATGCTTTAGCCTGAGCAAGAGTATATTGGTCTTTAGGGAAAAGAACACTTTGAATTTCGCTTCCGCCACCTTTCTTGAAACCTATAACAGCCTTTATACCTTTACCTAAAAGTTTCACTCGGAAACGTGAAAAAAGAGATGGATTTGCCACTCTTATTCGTATATAGTTGGCTGTTACGTCTATTGGCATGTTAAACACCTTTAATCTTTCATTAACCACTCAAGGGTTTTCTGGTCTAACTTGATACCTGTCTGAACTTCGGTCTCTTCAATTGCTTTCTGAAGAGCTTCACCAAGCAATTTTTTCTCAACAAGCAATGCAATCAAGATTTTAACTTTCTTATCTAATCTATCACATCGTTTATTAAGCCAATCTATATCCCATTTACTTACTTCTGGTGATTTTACTACATCCGTCATATTTATTTCTCCTTTAACTCACTAAAAAGCCATTTCAATTTGGCTTTTGTATCTCTATCTTCCTCAGTAAAAGTCTCTTCTACTGATTTTCCACCGATTTTTGCCTTGAACTTTGCAGGGTCATGTACAACACCAAATTTGCTTGCTCGTCTAACAAGACATCGGTAAATCTTCATAGCTATACTTCTTGGCATTTTTGACCAGAATTGAGAAAGTCTTTGGAATCCAGCATGAACATGTTTTGCATCATGAGCAGGATAACTCTTATCTGGACCACAAAATGCTGTTGCTGGAAGGTCTTGTCTTGCCGCATAAGTTAATTTAGCTTCTTCTATTGTATAACCTTCATACTCTGCAATTACCTGAATTTCCCTAATAACATCATCCATAGAGAGACATCTCATTACTTGAAGTGTATTATACAAGTATTTAAATCTTTCGTTAACAAATAACGAAAAAAGATAAGAAAGGGATGTTATTGTTTCACTTTTGGTACTCTAAAGTGACTTGCTTTACCTTGAGAAACGTAATCTCCACCAAGTTCGGCTTTAATTATCTGTACTATCTTTGCAAAGTTTTTTCCGCCAAGGAACTGTTTCGGTCTGATAATATAGAACATTGGTTTATCAGTTTCAAAAAGCAATAAGTCAACAAAATCCTTAAGTTTTCCTTTTACTTCATCTAAACGTGCATCAACTTCAGGAGTTGCAATAGGAGTTTGTGTAGGAACAGGAGTAGATTGAACTGGTACTTTCTCTGGAATAGGTACAGATTTTTGTTCTGTAACTTCAGTCTTTGGAACAAATAATCCGCTTGCTCTCTTAAAAGCGTCTGCTATTTCAGCAAGACTAACAGACATATCATGAAGTTTCTCAACTGCAAACAACATTAAAACTTCATTAGAAGGAATATAATTATCTCCTTGCATTTTCTTTCTTTCTTTCTCAGCCATAGCCTTAACATCTAATTCTTCAGAAACCATTGAACGTTTCTCTTGTGGTGGTACTTGAGTCATTTTTCTTTTTCACCTACCTCATAATAGTGTTTGTATTATTTAAACCTTGCGGTTATCTTTGGGTACATGATTTTGGTATACATTAATAAATAGAGCCGCATAATGTATATAATCAAGAGCAGTAATGTGTTATATCTTATAGAAATACTTATATAGTAGTTTATGATAACTAAATCATAGGTCTTGATTATGATAGAAAAATGGAAAGCCCAAAAGAAATATAGAGAAAATAATAAAAAGAAAGTGAATGATTGTGCCGCAAAATCAGCAAGAAAAAAATTACAGGAAATAAGAAATGAAATATTGAAACTATTAGGAAATAAATGTTTAGTCTGTGGATTTATAGACCAAAGGGCATTACATATTGACCACGTTAACAGTGGCGGAAGACAAGAACGTAAAAGATTTGTTAATTATTTAATGTATTTAGAATATGTTCTTACTCAAATCAAATCTGGTTCTAAAGATTATCAACTTCTCTGTGCTAATCATAATGCTATAAAAAGATATGAAAATAAAGAATGCCCTACTTTACATGACTTGTAGATTTTTTCCATACTTCAATAAACAATTTAGCATAGTTTATATAGTCCAAACTACATCTCATAGTTACAAAAAATTCAGTAACTATTTCTTTACGTAATTGTTCTATAGTTGCTGTTTTATTTTTCTCATCAAGTATCTTCTCTGCAACTCTACAGATTCTTTCCTGTCTTTCAGAAATAGATTTATTACCAGCAACTAAAGGAGAAGAAAGATTTGCTTGCATTATATAATCTTTAGTGAACCATTCCCTGAAGGATTTTTTACTCATTCTTAATCGCCTTAGAATGTATTCTCAATCAACTATTTAAACCTTACTGTAAGTATTTGAATAACAAAACTGTTATTTTGTTCAGAAAGATTTAAATAGTCGTTTCTCCATATTATAATTGAGAGAAAAAGATATGACAGCAAATAGCAAAGAATATAATCATAATTATTATCTAAATCATAAAAAGGAAAAAACTAAAACTTCACATGATAATTATGAGAAAAATAAAGAAAATATTCTTATTAAAAGACATGAACGATATTTAAATCAAAGAGCAAATACATCTAAACAAGACCATGAACGATATATCAAAATCAGAAATAAACTTATTGAGTTACTTGGCGGAAAATGTCTAAACCCTTTTGGTCAACACGAGAAATCTTATACTGATGTTAGATGTTTACAAGTTGACCATGTTAATGGTGGTGGCAGAACCGAAGTGAAAAAATTTCCCAATACTCTGAGTTTCTATAAATATGTAATAGAACAAGTAAAATTAGGTTCTAAAGACTATCAGTTACTTTGTGCCAACTGTAATTTAATAAAACGAGAAGAGAAGAGAGAGTTTAGAAAGAAGACGATTCTTTAAAGAAACTCTTTAAATAACTCGACCAGCATTGCTTTCTGTTCTTCAAGATTCTGTGTCAAAGCTCTTTGTGCTCTATCGTAATTTCTCTGTACTCCATTGCAACCATCGCCAACCATCCATATTTCATGAGGTTTAATTTCCTTGCATACAACTACAAAGTTCTTCCAATAACTGAGTAATAGTTTATTTGCTGGTGATAATGCTACATCAAATTCTTGACCATTATATTCATATTTTTCAGGTGAAACAGCCGCTATATGACCAACGTGTAAATCAGCAATTATAGCAATGATGAACTTAGCATCCTTGCATAAATCCTTGAAGTAAGACTCAATAACTGTTTTCCCAGACATATCAACGTATTTATGTCCATTACTATGTTCGCCTACACCAGAATATATTTTCTTCTCATTATGATTATAAACGAATGGTGGATAAATCCATGGTTGTGTTCTTATTCTTCCTTCCTTTGTAACTACAATAAAGTATGCTCCTATGTCTGTTTGGTAATGTGCGAAGTTTGCTTGAGCATCATGATATTCCATGAATGAAACGAAACAAGGACTATTAATAATTCTGAATGGTTCATCATCAATACTTCCACGTATAGTGTGACCATGAGCCGCTATCTGCATACAAAGATTTCGTGGCAACATTCCCTTAAACATATCAATCATAAATTTCTCAGAATCACGTTGACTAATACTATAAGGATTAAGACCACCTAAACGTCTCGTGTGAGTTACGTAAGCTACTTTTCCATTCTGTAAATCTTCAAAACTCCATAAACCTTTATGTTCAGCTTCAAATCCCAATTCCTTGAGTTTTAACATGCATTCTTGCATCATTAAGGTGTCAACGGAAGCGTGTGAGGTCGTTCCATCCCACAACTTAATTTTGGGTAGATATTTTTTTCGATTCAACATAATAATCACTTATTAGTATATAACATTCCGACATATAAATATTATGGTCAATCTTCACTAAATTCGTGTAATATGCATCCGACAGTTATAAAGCTCAACCCACTTGAAACCATAATTACGTTGCCTTGTACAACACCAGCAAGTGCCAAAACCAGAGACCAATAGGTTACAAGTTTTCCGTAGAATTTAAATCGTTTCCGATATTTTTCCATATCTATATTCATATTTATTCCAAACATATTTTCACACCTAATACTGAATACCTTTCTCGTATATAAACTTTTTGGGAGCCTTAACCTCACATACCACATTAACAACATCGGCTAAATCCATTAGTTCCTTTGTAGCATGTCGTCCAGTCATAACGATATTCATTATTGGAATTCTGTTAAAGAGAAAATTCTCAACTTCATCTACAGTTAATAATTTGAGATATACAGCCAAGTTTATTTCATCAAGAATAAGTAAATCAAACCTCTTTCTTCCTTCATTCCGATTGATAAGGTCTCCTGCAAATTGAAGTCCTTCTAAGCATTTATCTCTATCCTCTTGGGTTAAATTATTGAATCCATGCCATCCTTCACGACCAAACTGATGAACTTCTAAAGCATCAGGCATTCTCCATTGAAATTGCCATTCACCAGTATTCTTATCCCATTTAAGAAATTGAATTACAAGAACATTAAATCCTTGACCTATAGCTCTAAGAGCTAATCCTAAAGCATTAGTAGTCTTACCAGCACCATTTCCAGTATATAAATATATTGCCGTCATTATTTTTGTTCACCAATCATTAATTTAATTAATTCATAAGTATTTTCACATCTTGCTTCCTTCTCATCAACAGGAATATAAGATATTTTTGAGTGAGAAATATTATATGATATAACAGTTCTCAATAATTTATCAAGAGTTAATTGATAAGGAACCTTTTCTTTTGGCATAACATTAGTTAATGGAGCAAGATAAATAACATAATCATAAGGAAATCTCTTTCCCCATTCTTCAGCAACCTTAGTTGAAAAATCAAGTTCATCATGAGTATGTAGAGCTATCTGAAGATAAGCTATTCCATCGAATACTGTTCGGTCTGTTATAACAACTGGAAATCTCTTTTGAAGTTCATATTCCTTAATAATATGTTGAGACATAATCCATTGCTGAGTCCTAAATCCACCCTTTTCATTTAATGGATAAGGGCATTCCATAGCTCTTTCATTTAAAATGGCTACTGTAGTTCTCAAATTATCCATCCGATAATTTAGGTAATTTATGAGTGTAGTCTTACCCGAACAGGTAGAACCAGTAATTCCTATCTTCAAACCTTTCTACCTACCAATTCAAATATATGCCATACCCAACACTCATCTGGATTATCGTCTCTCTGCTCAAAGATTGTATTAAGATATTTAAGTGGTCTTGAGTAATCATCCAAACTAAAATCATATTCAATTCCAGTACCGAGAATTAAGAAACTACGTTTTTCCATTAGATTAATTCCTTTAGGTAAAATATTAACTAAAGTCCATATACTTGCATAAGATTCATAAGGTTTTATGGCTACTCTAAGAATCTCTGCACCTATAGGCATTTCTAAATCGAATTCTTTATTAGCATCAGGTCTACATGGAAATAAATATTTAAGTATTTTAACGACCATTTTTATCCTCACCCAGAGTATTATAGACTGGTAACTTATAAACCTTTCGTGTTTTAATATTAAACGTAATATTTAAATAGTTGATGTGACTATATCATATCAGTCAATATTCAGAGAAATTTACATGACGACTAAGAAGGAGAAGATTTGGCTTTTGCTCCATGAGTTAAAGAATATTTTTGAGAAAGAGGCAAAGAATACTAATGATAAAGATAATATTATCATTAAACGTTGGAATATAAGACTTATGATTCAAAGTAAACTACAGATTGTTGAATGCCATGCAGTAAATCAATGGATAAATTTTCTATTATCTGAAGGATATATACATCCAAACCCAACTTCTCAATTGAGTGCTGATAAAAGAATTATTAAGCCAAGTAATGACACTCGTTATTTTATAAACTATGAAAACATACTCTACATGATTGATATGCTACGTTCAGAAATTTTCCCACACACACATATCGAAAGTCAAATAAGTATTGATAAATTCTTATGTGGAAGTCCAGTCCACCAAGATGCAGTTACGGACAAATCCTCATAATTTTTTTTATAAAATGACTACATTGAGGAAAAAAGACAGTGGATATTATATCAATATAGTTAATGAATTAATTGTTAATTAATTAGTTAATGAAACCTTTATATAGTAAATTTATTACATCAAGTCCAAAAGCGGTATGTGTGTGTGGGTTTTTCAATAGCTAAAAACAAAACGTAAGGTTTAAATAGTTCAATCTCCATTCATAAAGTTATAATACGTGGTTTGAAGAGGATGAAATGAAGATACTTGAAGAATCCAAATTAACCTTCTTTCCGAAAATTACAACATCACGCCAAGAGTTGATAAAACATATAAAGAAGATATGTTATGATGCTAATATCTCTGAAGATGAAAGTAAGGAATGGATATGTAAGGTTGAAAATTGTAACACATCAGATGCTTATTATTTCAATAATTTGATTTATGTTAAAAGACTAACGCCTTTCTTACTTTATCATGAATTGGTGCATCATATAGCCGCAATATTAAAAGTATTAACTTACTCAGAAGAATGGCTATGGTTAGATGATATACATGATATATGTGCTCTCTTTTTCTTAACAGTAAGAAATAGAATAAGGAAATAAAGTATCTATTTAATCCAGTTCTTTTCTATGGACTTGGATTTCCAAATTCACTGAAATCCCAGTCTAAAGCGTATCCTCTTCCTTCTTCGCCTAATATGTCTTCTGCTCCACCTGTTCTTGGTTTCCAGTTATAGATTCTACATTCCAATAATTTTATGCTTGTATTTGAAATTGGTGTTCCGTCTTTGTCAACAAGGTATCCTTCGATTGTGAAGTCTATTTCACCATCCATGAGGTCTAACAATAAGTCTTCTTGCCCATCATCAGTGTAGTACCATCTTGTGATAGTAAAGCTAATTTTCTTAGAACCTGCTGAATGAGACTTTTTTCGTGTGCCAAAGCAAGATTCTGGACCACCTTCATAGCCAAAATCAATATCTGTTCCTTCTACGCAACCGAGTGTATAAGGTGTGACATCTATCGTCACTACAAGAACCAGATTTACTCCTCTATATGGACCTGCCATAATTACCACTCTTTTTTTAATACTCTTACATGAGAATGGTTTCTACGAGTATTTAAATCTTTTGTTTACAAATAACATTAAAAGTTTAGAAAATGCCAAATCCATGCCCAATACTCATTAATGTAACTATTAATCCCAAGATTCCAGCTACCCATTTCCAGATTTTCTTTTGACCCTTCTTTTCGTAAACTTCTTGGTCTCTATCTTTCTCAAGTTCAGTTATTCGTTTATCCATTAATTTATTCTCATGATTAACGTGGTCACAAAGGTCTTTTTCTATCTTCATTATTTCTTTATGTTGAGAAGCATTCTCAGACCTATTTTCTTCTACTCTATCAATAAGATTTCCAACACGTTCCTCAATGTTTCCTAAGAGCCTTTCTATATTACTTTCGCCTTTCTTTACCATATAATCATCTCAGCATATTGAAGCACATATGCTATGCTTTACAGCATATATACATGGATTGTTAGAACGTTCATCATATATAAATCTTTTGGTTACAAATAACGAAAAAAGTTTGTTTAAACAGTAGACCAAGAATCTAATCTTGTTATCCCAAGAACTTCGGTCTCAAAACTAACTTCCATTGGTTCCAATATCTGGTCGAATGTAGACTTTAAAAACTCAACATATTTTCCAACATCAACTTCCTCTTTTAATGTTAATTCTACAGGTTTAATATCATCAATCATTTTCACACTTTTCTTTCCAGTTTTCCCAGATGTAACTATTTCTTTCTTGAGAATCTTTACGAAACTAACATTTGTATTTGCAGATATAGTATATCCTTTCTCTATAAGCATCTTTGCGGCTCTCACATGCTGAGGAACATTCTTAGCATATTCTTCTACTTCCTTAGACATTGTTACATTGAAAGCAATATCATTCATAGTTTTCCATTCTCTATTCTTCAAAGTTAAGTATACTTGCTTAAGTAAATCTATAATTTTCTGTTTTCCAACAACCATCTCTTCCATATTATGAATCTCGGAGAGAATCTTCTTTGTATCATCAAAAGCATTATGTATAATTTTTGGAGTATGTTTCTTTTTTCCAGTTAATCCTTTAACGTCAACAAATCCATCTTCTAATACTCCAAAGTAATTCTTTTTGCGTCCACTGAGACAAGCATATCTATATCGTTTATCAATCTCAAATTCAATTCCGAATTTTTCCTTTGTCCACTTAATTAATTCGTCAAGTTTCTCTTTATCTGGTTTCTTTATAAAAATGCTATCTGTATCTCCATAAATAACCTCAAGACCTAATTCAACGGCTTTATTAGCTGTACTTTGAGTAATGAATCGTGCAATAGCCGCTATTTCTTCGGCTGAAGGTGGACAATAAAATACAAAGTCTTCGTCACCGAATACTCCGTAAGAAGCATTCATAATGACCTTAATTGATTGTTCGGCTACTTTATACCAACTCATCAAAGCTTTAGGCAATTCTTTATCTTTCGCTTTCTTCTTATACCAATCTACTCTTAAGTCTCTTAATGAACCGATTAATAAACTCTCCATGGATTTATTTTTAGTGCATATCCAATGGGGAAGTTCGCCTACTTTATTAGATTTACATTCTGGATGTGGACAATTCACGGTAGAGTAACCTATATTATAGAGTTTAATTATACTTGGATATAGACTTGCGAAGTCCAATACAAGGACTATAAAATGGATTCCAGTTACAGGGTCAAAAACTATAGCACCTTTATATTTCTTTCCCTTAATTAAGGCTAAAGAAACGGTACTTCCTTTCATAGATTTAATTTCTTCAGGAGTTGGAATAAGATAATTTCTACGTCTATGTTCATACATCATGAAGTTTCTAATCCAACTTCCTACGTTCTTTCGTGACGAATTCTCTATTGGAAGTCTACTTATTCTCTGAACCATAAGTATTAAGTTCATTACGACATCATTATCATAGGTTGTAAGTTCAAGTTGAAGTTCGGCATCTTTCATACAATATTCCATAAGTTCATAATAAGTTAAGTCGTTAAAAGGTTTATTAACTTCTATTTTACCTTTTCCCAATAAAGCTTTAGTTACACTATCCAAAGTTATATCTTTATATTTATTTTGAAACGCATAAGTTTTCATAGCTCTAATAGAGAAAAATTTATATAAATCAATATGCATAGAATTATTCAACATGGAAACTCTGGTTCTCAATTCTATGGGTATATTAAGTTCATTTATGCCAAGTCTAAGTGCTCTAAAATATAAATATTGTAGGTCGAAATCGTCTCCATTAAAAGTTATTATAATAGGATATTTATCTATAAGTTCAAAAGTTCGTGCAATTAAATCTTTTTCATCAGTAAAGAATTCAACTTGATTAACATTGTCTGGTATACTCTCAAATTCCTTTCCCTCTTGAATAAGAACTAAAGCTATCCTTTCTCCTCTATTAGAGGCAAAACAAACTGCAATAACTGGACAAATAGCATTTTGAGGAAGAGGAATTTTGTTTACTGCATCATTCCAAACTTCAATGTCTACACTTGCTCGTTTAAAGTTAGGTGCTGGATATTCCATTAATTCAGCCCAAATCTTATATATTTCTTTCTCCTCATCTGTGAGATGGTACATACTTAATATTTGTTCGATTCTTTTCTTTGCTTCATCATCCTCTTTAAACACCAATTTCCCAGATTGTTTAACGTAAGGCATACCCATCTTAATATTATTATCGTAAATATAACCTAAAAAAAATTTGACATGATTTTCGTAAGTATCGGGCAATTCTTGTGTACTCTTTATTAATGCTGGATTCTCCATGCTTATTTTATACATTTTGATATTCTCATCATGGAGAGCATCATATTTAGTAACTATTTCCTTTTTTATTACACCATTCAAGACATCAGTTATCTCGTTTTTGGCAAGAAAATAAGGTTTATAATCAACATCAACCCAATCTTCTATCTTCTCAGTCTCTTCATTATAAAGTTTCAAAACTAACCCATTAACTGTAGAATCATAAGTAGCAGACAAGATGTAAAGCATTTTACGCACTTATCTATTATGTGTTTAAAGATACTTATAAACTTTACGGTGTCCAACACGGAAGGTTTATATTATAGATTGCACATTATAATTCCAGTGAAAAACGATGAAGCGAACAAGAGTTTATATTAATATGAATAAGCAGGAAATAAAAATTTACCATGGTAATAGTAGAGTAGGACATCTATATTTCTACGAAACTGAGGATAACATTCACGTTTCTGATTTAGAGATAGAGGAAAAAGAAAGGATGAAAGGATATGGAAAAATACTTATACGTGTTATGTTGGGTATAGCAACGGCATTAAAAAAGCCAATTTATTTATACTCTTATCGTTCATCAGTTGACTTTTATGAGAAATTTGGGTTCTATCAACAAAGATTATTTAAAGATGGAGAGTATGATGGAAAAACAGTAATATTTTCTGATTTGGAAAAAGGTTATCTTTTCGAAACTCAAGTATCTGATTGTGATTTAATATGGTTTCCACCAAATATTAATAATGCCATAATACCAGTTAGTTTTATTTAGGTGATTAAATGCAGATTTATCTAAGAGTAAGTCAAGAACAAAATATGGGCAAAATAACTAATTATACTTTTAAATCAGAACAATCAATGAAATTTTTACTTTGTCCAATTCCACCTTTTCTTGACAACGTTGATTGTTCTTGTGGCGAAATGGCAATTTACATTACTGGTGATTCTAAATATAAATGTAAAAAATGTGTAATTGTCAACTTTCCACAAAATAAATTAGAAACTAATCAAGACATATCTTCTCCAATAACCAAAAAGACCATACGAGATATAAAGTTTGAATGGTCTGTAAGTAGAGATAAATGGTACACTTTATGGGGAAGATGTATAGAAACGAATAAATGGGATTTATTGTTAAATAAAATTAAGGATATTATTCTCAATAATAAAGAAATTGAGTTGGATGGAGAATATTATAAAGAGAGAAAGAGAATGGTTCTTACCGTATAATAATAAGTTTTACTGTATAGAGCCATGGTAAAGCCCAATTTTCATTGCCTTTCCACTCAACTTCTACATTTTCTATCCATATATCATCATCTAAATCATATTTAGTATCTACCAAACTTGTTATTAGATGAGCAATTAATTTTTGGTCAAGAATCCACTTTTCCGCACTTGTACATCTCATAGTATAAGTTACTATTAATGGGCTTTTTGTCCAGACATTACTATCTAATGTTACTGTATCTTGATTAAGATATTCGGGTTCAAATATCTCATTAGATTCAGTAAATGAAGTATCTATCACTCTTGAGAACGTATTTCCACCCAATACTATACTTGTCATTTTACATCACCTATAAATCTGTTGTAAATTCTGAACAGATAAGTTCTAAATCTGCTCTCCATTCTTTAATATTGCCATTACCTCTTTTTGCATATTCATAAACTATTGGTTTATTTCTAAACCAAACAGTATATGTCCATGTAACGTTTCCACTATCATCTATTGCTTCTAATGTTAATAATGTATTACTATTAAAGGATAATAATAATGATGTTATTTCAGCATCAGTTAATCTTATTGTAATTTCTATAATTCTTGCCTTTAATGTAAATATTTTTTCATCAATAATTGTACCATTTGTTCTTAAAGGAGTATTACGTTTAGCAACTTTACACTCTTGGGTCTCTTTCCATGATATTACATCTATAGGATTATTGTCTAATGTAATACCAGTTTCTTCAGGTGCTTCTGTATAATCAATCACTAATTCTGGTTTATATGCTCCACCATCGGATTCTCTTGATTTCCATGAAGACCATCTATTATTTGCATCATATCCTTCATTGACACATCTCATAAGTATACTTACAATCTTATCACCAGCATATTCAACTTGAATATAACTTAGAACATTCCATTCTTTCCATGCAACTGAGGGTACTATTGTATCCATAACATCACCAGCAGTAGGTTGATTATTCCATGTTACACCGAGTTCAGTCCACGTATCATCGGCTATTTTTCTTGCTTGAACGTCTGTAACTCCACCAACTAATTGATAAACTCCATCACAGTTTACTCGTAAAGTTGCACTATTTATAGTAGCATCAACAGGGATTGAAGATATATTAAATTTTAGAAGATTTCGTATCAAATTTCCAGTTGTAGGACATATATATACAACTGTTGCCGTTCCATAGTTAGTAGTTGGTGCTCCTTGAACTAATTCTGCATCAGCAGTAGGATAAAGTGTAACTATTGTCATTTTAAGTCACTCTCTCTATTTCTGTCTTGAAGTTATATATATAAACTTGACATAAATTACTTACCAAATTATTATTATTTGCACTCATATACATGAATAATGGTCTTATAGTCATGGTTAAATCAATATTCATTGCTATAGCTGTAGGTGGATATTTCTCATTTATAGTATTATTTGGTGAAACATCAAAGATATTAAAAATCACTAAATTATTTTCCTTCTCAGTAATTATTTCTATCTTATATCTGTAATTTTCATTAACTTCAACATCAGATATAGAAACTACCCTCAATAATTTATTTTGCCACGCACCAGCATTACCAGTATTATTCCATACTGCATAAGCATTAAGAACACCACTTTCTCTTATAACTTTTACATAAAATCCTTTTGATGTTTCAGCATCAAATAAACCTATAACAAAATAATCTCCATCTCTCCAATCTTTTGGAGAACCACCAGTTTTCTTAACAAATTTCAATTCAGCAGTTAACTTTGGATTTTGAGTTAATGGAATATTAATTACGTTATCTTCATCATCTTTATTTCTTATTTCAATAAGTATAGTTCCAGCTTCAACACCACTTGTTGGACCAGTTACCTTCATCCAATCATCATTATGAGTCCACTTCATTCCATTTGCCCAATTATAATATTCTGAAGCTGGATTACCGCCTACGTGTCCAGTTAGTGCTGTAAAAGCGGCTGGATTTGGATAAATATACCAAGTTGGGTCTTGGACACTTTTCTTTGCATCTACAGTATCATTCTTTGCTGTTTTCTCAAATAATGAAGATAAAGCCACTTCTGATGAAACTTTACTTTCGTTAAGAGCTTCACCGCCCCAATCAATTGCAAGAGTACCAACTATACCTAATTCTTTAAGTCTTCTATAGATTTCTTTTATCTCATCTTCAACTATAACTCGTGGTGCATTAACATTAATTTTTATTGTCTCTCCCATATCTCCATCTACCCATTTTCGAATGTTATATATTTTTTTAGCACCTGAAGTTCCAGTTAAAGAATCTGTGATTGTTACTAAGTCACCAACTACGTAAGCCCCTACCACATATTCATCATTTGTAACATTAACTTCTATACTTTCATTTGGTAATGAATTATCTTTTAATCTGATATTTGCAAGAAAATCAGCTATATCTTTATTAGCTATACTTTTTTCTGTTTGAACATCTTCATAAAATGTATTTATATCTACTAATGCGGCAACATCTGTAATCCAATCTGAACTTACTTCATCCTGTTTCTTTCCTTCACCTTTACCAACTATTTGTAATCTTTGTACCGTATCTCCAACACTTCCACTTCTCCTTACTCCACCGAGATGTGTTCCTTTAATGAAACTTATTGAACCTGATTTATCACTTCCTTTTGCTGTTGCCATATGGAAAGTATTATATTCATCTAAAGCTAACCAATTATCAAATGAAATATATGCTAAATTACACATTTCAACTATACGATTTATAGCATCAAGTAATCGTGCTTTAGGAACATTTAATGGACCAATTGGACTTGTATAGTTATTATCGAAAGTTATAGTTTGTATATATTGTTCTAATGGAAAAGTTGGTGCAGTTCCACCTTCATAACAAACTCTATAATCAAGTTCTTCTGCTTTGTAAACATAAACTTGAGATATTGCCCATCCGTAATTTGCTGAATCGGTTATTCTTATTCTAATATGATTCATTTCTTTTGGAGACCAACTTACAAGTATATCTTTAAATACGTTATTGTTCACCCATCCTAAATCTTCGTAAGTTTGAATTGATAATAAGTCAATGTTAACATCAACATGATAAGCGTTTCCATCATTTGCAGTAAGAACACTAAACAAATATCTAAAATAATTTGTTGTACCTACCATAGTTAATGATAATGTATCGAATAATGCTCCACTTCCACTATAAATATAAGCCTTCACTGAAGCACCTATTCGTTTGACTAATATAGTGTATATATCATTTTCATCTAATTCCAAACTTGCACCTGATATATTACTCACTCCATCATGCACTTCACGCAAATAGAATTTTGGTCCAATACCACCATTAAAAACCATCATTGCAAGATTATCTCTTGAACCGCTTGCCAAACCTATATAATCATCTATATCATTTGTTACAGCCCATATTCCAAATAATCTATTAGCTGGTATAGGATTTGTACCAAATCCAACCATGAATCTATGGTCAAAATATCCATCGAAGTAATTAACTCCAAAATCTTTATAGACATAAGCATCTTCATCTTGATATGCATCAAAATCTATATGAGTTGCAAATTTAGTTATATGATTATTAGGGTCTATTTCTGTATAAGTATTAATATTTTGAAGGATTTCTGTAACACTCAATAATGCATAATTTCGTGGATAACTTTCTGCATCTTGACGACTTTCAACATACATTCCCATTACTGTTTCTCTTGGGAAATAAATGTCAAACTCATCACCTAAAGCTTGTGAACCACCAGAAGAATAACTAATATTTAATTTGGCTTGAGTAATATACATTGTTAAACTTGAGGATTTATTAACAAATTTTACTTGTGCGGCATCAGCTTTGGCTACAGTATCAATTATATTAGAAACATCCCAAGTATAAACTCTCCATGGATTAGGTTCCCACATTGCTGTTTTTCCACCGAAGTTACCAAGTAAAGCCCATGTTGAACCACCATCTGATGATAAATAAAGTTCAGCTTCAGCGACAATATTCCACCATGACTGGTCTGGTTTCCATACAACGGTTAAATAACATTTATTTATTCCTGTAGCAGTTCCATCAAGTGCAGATAAATCTTCAAAACTAAAAACTGCTATTTGGTCTGCTGTACCAGAAAATATATAATTTGTATCATCATTATCATCTAAATATGGTGTACTTCCATTTGTAGACCATTGATTTGAAATAACAGCGTCAACTACTGGAACTTTAGTTCCATATGGGTTTCCAACGTTTCTCCATCCGTAACCTTGTCTTCTTAATACTGTCCAATTAGGGTCTCCAACTGATGTTTGTAAAGCAGAACATCTTATTCTTCCAGCATCAATTCCCCATCCTTCCTTATTATGTGGATAAAGATTTACTGGGTCTGATTTCGGACAACGTAAAATAAACTTTATTAATTCCATTGCACTTACTGAACCGAAAAATCCACCTGTATCTGGATGCATATTTATGAAGTTTTCACACCATTTTTTCCACTCAATAACTGAAGTATCTCGTCCACCAATATCAAGGTATCTTCCACCAGAACTCCAATCTATATCTTTATCCTCAAGAAAACCTTTCCATTCTGTAGTTCCATCACTTTTTATCTCAATTAAATCAAAGTAATCTATATCAGCCGCATATTCTATCTTAGCAGTAATTTTAGTTGGAGACTTATTCACCAACTTAGTTTCGTAATTTAAATCCACAAATTTTCGTGCTACTCCACCGATTTCCAATGTATAAACGTGACCCATATTATCTACCTACCATTTTTCATAGCTCTTGCAAGTCTATTTCCTATTTTCTCATCAACTTCATCAATATCTGATTTAGTATGAAGTGTATTAACATGGAAATCAATTTTATTATATTGACCTCTTCCGCCACCTTCACCAAAGATTTCTTTTCCTACACCAGTTGGTTTATCTGTTCTTGGGTTATACACAATTTCTCCTCTATGACCTAAGAACATTCCTGTAGATGGTAAAGCTCTTGTTCCAACTGCAAATCCACCTGTATTTTGTATGTTACTTATTGTAGCAAGAGCCGCTCCACCAGCCGCCGCACCTAAAGCGGCTGTTATACCAACAGTAGCCATACTATGAGCTACGTATAGGTACATGAATGCCGCCGCCAAAGCTAACACAATCGCTATTACTCCACTTATTACTGGGTTTAATCCTTGTAAAGCACTATAAGCTATTGTAAATCCAGCAAATGCCGCACCTACAGCAACAGCTAAACTTTTATATGCAATAGTTAATCCATGAACAGTAAAACCATGTACCGTATGAACCGCCGCCGTTTTTCCACTCATAAAAGCATTTAATTCCATCATGGTTGCATTCATAAGCATTTGATTATGCAATATTAAATAAGCGGAATATAATCCACCTAAAACGATTGCAAGTAATCCACCAACTACTACTAAAGTTCTTAATGGAGCATTATCCTTTATAATATTCATGAATATTTGAAGGACATCTAATAATGGTTTTAATGCTTCAAACAAAGTATCTGCAAAAGCAACTTTTAATTCTTGTACAGTTTGATTAAATTCACTCATATATTCAGAACCAACTTGAGTTAGAGATAATAAACCAATTAATTTTTGGCTTACCATCGAAATCATAGCCATATATAATACTCCTGTTTGAATATTCAATCTTGCAGTATCAATAGTTTTTAATAAATTATCTCGGTGTTTCTTTTCCGCATCAGTTAAACCTTCAACACTCATAATGGCATTACGAAAAGCTTGTTGAGTATAATTCATAGCTCGTAATGTAATCCAGACCGTTCTCATTCCTAAACCGCCAGCAGGGATATTTAACCACTCTCCTCAAATTTTTTACCGAGTTTATTTAAAGCTCTTTCTATTGCTCTATTTAACTCTTCCTCATTAAGTGCCAAAGCTTCAGTCAAGAAAGGACGACCAGTTTCTACTACACCATTTTGTCTTATGAATCCATCATGAACATATGAAGCATAATTAACTCCACTCTTAGTTTTTGGATTAATTACCATTTCATCCCCTGCAATTATTGACCTATCAAATATGGTAATTTCTTTCATTTCTGATAATCCACCAAGAGAAATACCGAGAGGAATCTTTACAATTCTAATTGTTCTTGCTAATGAACCTGTATCTTTAGGACATATATCAATTGCATCCTGCAATATCTTATCCCAAACTCTATTAAGTTCCATAACAATTTCGCTTCCATCTTCAAAGTTACGTCTGGTTTTATCTAAAGCATTTCTCATGGCTTTCTTGGTTCCTTTATCATCTTCGGTTATATATGCCATTTAACCACCTTTTTTAGCACTATCCATTTCAGCACGAATCCTTTCACCCTTCTGGTTGAGAAAGGCAAGAATCGTGTAGTAATCAGCAGGGTTTTCGCAACGCTTTGGTAGTTCGCTTAGTGTGCATCCAAGGAATTCAGCCGCTAACATCTTCTGAAATCCGTAGTCGGACTTCAAAAATTTTCAGCAGAAATTCCTAAATCTTCAAGGATACCTGATAAATGCAATTGGAATAATTGTTGGAACACCAAATTACTATGTTCCTTCCAGAATTTAACATCATGTTTTGGCTTAGTTATCAGGTTAGCCATCATTTCAAATTGGAAATCTTGATATTTCTTGGATACTTCCACTGGTATTTTGTCCATACTATCTCTATATTCAAGTAATTCAATAGGAACTAATGCTTCTAATTCAGATGTTGTTGGTCTTCGAATCCAGCATAAAGGTTGTTTAGTCTCAGGGTCAAAAAGTGGGTCTTCTATCTGATTAAATTTCTTAAGATTCTCTTCTAAGATAGCGGCATCAGTAGTAATATTAGCCTTCATCTCTCTCATTGCTTCAAAATTTTCCACTACCTGCTTTTTAGTTAGTGGTTTATGTCGTTGAATTAAATCTTTACTTGGTTTCATTCTAATCCCGATACTATAATATACAATCAGTAATATAAACCTTTCCCCACACAAAAACTGTTAACATCAATATCATGAAATATAATAGTAATCTCTCTTATAAACTTATCCGAAATATTTATATAGTAGTGTGTAATTATATTATACAAAAGGTGTTATAGGTATGATAACTCGGAAAATGAAGGCTTATTTAATGGCTTTAAGTCCAGAGGATAGTAAGTCAATAAAACATTGTGTTTATAAAAACAGGATACAGAAACGTATAGATAGAGAACTTGCCAATATGTTGTGGCTTGCAGTTCATTATCCAATATTATTCCTTGATGAAGAAAAAGAGTGGAAATCTAATTCTGGAAAAGTACAAAGTCACAGACGATTAAAGACACTTTTGTTAACTGTAAAAGCTTTAAATCCAAAGATGGATGTTGAACTTGTTCTTCAAAACTTGGAATTTCCAGATGAGAAAATAGAACCTATACAGTAGTTTCTTTATCAGGTTTCTTGAAGTAAGGACAACCTTTCTTATCCTTTCTCGGTTTAGGTCTATATGAACAATAAGCACAATCTTTATATTTAGGTTTAAGTAAACTTGGGTCTCTTTTCTTGACAGCATCACTAATTGAATAATTCTGGAATAAACAAGCATTTCCGAACATATTTAATTCATCTGTACTCATAGAAATTTCCCATACCGTAAGACTGAAAGTTATGATGTTCATAATCATTAAGTAACCAGTATTAACACCCATAACAGCCATAGCAATAGCTAACTGTTCAAGCCATTCATCCAATAAATCTTCTTTTCTATAAATCTTTTTACGTGTACTCTTAGTCTCTATAGGAAATACTTTGTAGATAGCGTCAACGGTAACATTTATGCCGCCTAAATCAAAAACTTTCTCTTTTGCATCAAAATATTTATGGAGAGCAATATGACAAAGTTCTCCAAGAAGAAGCATTCCAACATCGGTTGCTCCAAGGTCTGGTTCAATCTCACCAGTTAAACGCCAATAAGCTTTTAAGGGGCAAGCAATTGAATCACTTCTATGCCATCCTTCTCTACCAACAACAGATTTATCATAAAAAGCAGAAAGCATAATTGTGGCAAATTCTTGAGCCATTTTTGCATCATGTCTTATAATCATAATGCATCAACTCTTTTATGAGGGCAAATTCCTCTATTTTTTGCTCTACCACAATTACAGTTATAACACATTACTTGGTATCCTTCTGGATAATTGTTCTTTTTGAGCCAACGATAAAAACTTATATTCCCTATTTTATTTCTATGTTTACTTCCACCACCTTTAATATGGTCTATAGTTAAGAATTCGATTAATGATTCTCCACAGCAAACACATTTAGGAATACCATTAGAATAATGAGTTAAAACTTCAATTTTAAGTTTTTTCTCTGATTTTCTATGTAATTCATTATAATGATTATTAAACTCTTTGTCACTTTTATGAGAATCATAATATTTTTTCTGTCGTTTTTTATATCCTTCTCTTATCTCAAAATTATTTTTATATTTATCTTTTCGTATTTTTAATCTATGATTATTTCTACATGATATTGAACAATATTTTTTTGATGTTATTTTCTTAAATTCCTTTCCACATTCTGAGCATAACATTAAAAATCACACGTTTTATGTAAATATAAATAGTAATCTAATATATAAATCTTTTGGTTATAAGAATTATGCTATATTTCTCATTTGACTATTATGTTTAATTATCAAAAATTAATCACCATTAAAATCCAGTGAAACCTTCTCCCCATGGAAAATCTAACCCTTCATCCTCAGCATTTTGTTTTGGGTCTCCCCATTTATCTTTCTTTGCCCATGTTTCCCAATCTTTTATATGTCTAACGTTTCCTTCTTCTTCACTCTTCTTCTCTTCCTCAGTTTTCTCTTTAGGTTCCTCTAATGTTCCTCTTACATCTTTCCACCAATCGGCATCATCTTGAAGTTCACCATAATAAGATATTCCGTATAATCCAGAGTCAAAATTATGGTCTCTTTTCTTTACTATTCTTCCATCTTGGTCATATGATATTTGTCTTAAACAGTCAATAAATTCTTTATATGCAACTGGAATGTGAAATTTATGTCTTTCAATAAATCTTTTGAAAGTAAAGAGATACTTTCCTTTCTCTTCTGGACCATCGAAACTGAATAGTTTGTGAACTGTAAGTCCCTTCTTTGTAATAGCATTATTATATGCCCATTCTCGTGGGTCTGGTCTAACAATATTAATATTCCATTCCCTTGCAACATCAACAGCCGTTCCTATCTTCTCATCATCAGTTACACCCATCTTTGTCTCATTATGAAGTACAAAAACATCATCTTTAAACTTGCCCAATGCAGTATAACATGATGGAGAAACATCTCCCCAATCTATTCCTTCAACTCTAACTCTCACACCTTTCAAAGCTTCTATTGTTGATTCAGGTGGCGGAAATATTCCATATTCTTTATACATTACTGTCTGAATGAGTAAACAATGTCCTTCTTTATATGGACGACATGGTTTATTATCGTCTGGACATATTGTACAAGTGCAAAGTTCTATATCGTCTCTATTAAATACAAGTCCAGAAGATTTACCTATTCCACCTAATATTTCAACTAACCATTTATCATCTGAATATTGCTTACGGAAGGCTCTAATATTTGACGTTGGAACCCAAGCCACATTAGAAATCCACATTTCTGGGTCTGTATCATGATAATGTTTGTAAATATCTTCATCTCCACTTATATGTTTGGCTAATGCCCAATGGTATCTCGTATATCCAAGTTTCTCTGCATCATCCCAAGTCTTCAAAAAGTTACCATAAACAAACTGTGCAGTTGAAGCTTTAATAATATGCATATCTGAACTTGTAGAAACTTGACCTAAAGCAGATTCTATAATTTCTCCTTTACCAGCACGTTCACCAGCCGCTTGTTCATCAATAATTAACTCTTTAGGATGTGGACCACGAGCCGCCGTATCTGAACATGGAGTAAAAAGTGCATAACTGTTAGAATATGTCCATATTTCCTTTTTAGTTGGCTTAGGAGCATACTCAATTAATCTAATTTTCTTACCGTTAAATTCTCCACCTGAGTTTATAATCCAGAACTTTATATACTTATTTTCTTTGTTGCTCTGTTCTGCTGAACCACCCATAACGGTAATTCCCCAGAATTCATGAGTAAATATTCTCCATGCTACATAAATGGCTAATAGAAATGATTTTCCACCACCACGACCAGCAATAAGAATAACAAATTTTACTCCATTAAAAGCAAGGTCATTCAAAAAACGTTTCTGTTCTTCGGAAAGAGTAATTTTGCCACCAGTTTCAGGGTCTATTATAAGCACTTCTTCAGCAAATGCAACTGGACCTTTCTCTCGGTAGTAACGTCTCCATTCAGCGTAGTCCTTATGTTCCATAGGATTTTTAGTTTGAAACTTCAAACGTAACTTAATTTCTTCGTCATATGCAGAAGACATTTTTACTTCTTCTCAAGTAGTTTCTTAGAAAGTGCTCCTTCTTCTTGATGAAGTAATTTTACGAGATGTCTACGTTGTCCTTGATTAGCTCTTCTACCAGCTAAACTCCTGAGTATAGCACTCCATTTTTCAACATCAAGTTTAGTTTCAGCACCTTTTAAAGCTTCCATAGCTTCTTTCTCTTCTTTACCAATTTCAGCAAGTTCTTTATCAACAGCATCAACAGTTAAAACTCGGTCTTTACGCACCTTATGTATCTCAATAACCAAATCTCTAATCATCTTGTCCTCATTAGGTGGACCATCTTTAAGAATTTCGCAATAGATGTCCTGTGGCAATTCAATAAAGCCCATATCTTCTCCATCTGCAATAAGCATTCCCATAATCTTCAATAGTATTTTATCCTCTTTTACTTCCCATCCAATAATTTTTGCCATATTTTTCACCTAAACTTTAATTAAACTTCCCTAATATTACTGTTACATTCTACTATATAAACCTTTCGGTTAGTATCTTATCGCAACGTTTATATAGGGCGATGCTATTATTTCTTTAACGTGATATTAAATGGAAAGACCAGATAAAATAAGTTGGTATTTTCAAATTGCTAAAGATGTGGCTTTACGTAGCCCATGCATAAGTAGACGAAGATTTGGTGCTATATTAGTTAAAGATGATGCAATTATAGCAACTGGATATGCTGGAACTGTTCGTGGCGCACAAAATTGTGGAATAGCCAATCCTTGTTTAAAAGACCTCTATGGTGAAGAACCATACAAAAGTTATGAACATTGCTGTTCAATTCATGGAGAAATGAATGCTATAATTAATGCGGCTCGTGCTGGAATCTCAACTGTTGGAGCTACACTTTTCCTTAGTGAAGTAAACGATAGAAATGATAGACCATGTTTTCTCTGTAGACGATTCATTATTCAAGCTGGAATAAAAGATGTTTATTACTATAAGAAAGAATTAGGAAAACTCCAACCAAATGGATTTCTAAGTTGGACTAATGTTCATCTTCCAATATTCCATGAGAATGTTGAAGACTGGATTAAACTTGAAAATGAATGGATTCAAGAACAAATTAAAAATGCACCAAAAGGAACAAAGAAGGAATTTTTCTAATGGTAGAAGGATTAATGGCAAAAGCAGAAGCTATTATAAAATTGAAAACTTTACATGATAGAGAATTATGGGCAATGCGACTTTGTGCTGAGATATTAGGTACATTTAAAGACCCTTGGTGGAAATGGGAAGAAATAGGTGTTGAAGATGAGTGAAAGAAATCTTGAAGATATTTTATATGAAGAATATGTGAAGAATGGTTACGAAGAAAATTGGAACAGGGCAAGAGAAGCTTTAAAACCTCTCGGATTAGAGCATATTGTTGATTTAGCCGAAGTGGGTTTATTTGTCACTGAAATATCAGAAATGATGGAAGAACTTAGAATGCCACAAGTTGACATGAAGAAATTAGAGAAGGAAGGTGCAGATATAGCTATTAGAGTATCTAATTTCTTGAAATGTAACGGTCTTAGTATGTACAAAGGAATGAGAGAGAAACACCTTATAAATATGCAACGAGAAAAGCTTCATGGCAAGAAAATATAAACTGTTTAGCTCATACAAAATATTTATATGTAAGTTCACGTATGTTAATGGATACTTCGGTGGTTTGTAATGAAGATAAGCAAGAATGCGGAGACTATTTTATCTGAGAGATACTTGATAAGAGATAAACACCGCAAAATTATTGAAACTCCAATTCAGTTATTCAGAAGAGTTGCTAAAGCTATTGCTGAGAGTGAAGTTGCCTATGGCAAAACTAAAGTAGAAATAAAAGAATTTCAAAAAGAGATTTTTAACATAATGACTAAATTTGAGTTTTTACCTAATAGTCCAACATTAATGAATGCTGGAACTGATTTAGGTCAACTATCAGCATGTTTTGTTCTTCCTGTGGAAGATGATATTGATAGTATAATGACGGCTGTTCATGATGCTGTAAAGATTCATAAATCTGGTGGCGGAACTGGATTCGATTTTAGCAAACTTAGACCAAAGAATGACCCTGTTGGTTCAACTGGTGGAATAGCATCTGGACCAATTAGTTTTATGAGAATATTCGATACTGCAACAGAAATTATACGTCAAGGTGGAAAAAGGCGTGGAGCTAACATGGGAATAATGAGAGTTGACCACCCAGACATTATAAGTTTCATTAGTGTGAAACGAAAGGAAGGAAGATTAAAGAATTTTAATTTATCAGTAGGCATAACTAAAGAATTCATGGATGCATTAGAAACAGATGGAGATTATAACCTTGTTAATCCACATACAAATAGACCTATTAATTCAGTAAATGCTCATTCAGTATTCATATTACTTTGTGCCTTAAGTTGGTCAAATGGTGAACCAGCAGTTATATTTCTTGATACTATAAATAAGTATAACCCAACTCCAAACGAAGTGTTGGAAGCTACAAATCCATGTGGCGAAACTCCTTTACTTGCTTATGAATCGTGTAATCTTGGTTCGATTAATCTTAGTAAATTTGCTAAGAAAAATGGACAAATAAAAGTTGATTATGAAAAACTTAGAAAAGTTGTTCGTTTTGCAGTAAGATTCCTTGATGATATTGTAGATGTAAATAAATATCCTCTCCCACAAATCAGAGAAAAAACTTTACAGAATAGAAAAATAGGTCTCGGAGTTATGGGATGGATGGATTTACTTGTTTTACTCGGAATCAAATATGATAGTGAAGAAGCAGTACAATTAGCTAAAGATGTCATGAAATTTATTCGTGATGAAGGAATGCAAATGTCAAGAGAACTTGCCAAGGAAAGAGGTAACTTTCCAAACAAGGCAAACAGTATCTACAAAGATGAACTTTATATGCGTAATGCAACAATAACTACTATAGCACCAACTGGAACAATTAGTTACTTAGCAGAATGTTCACAGAGTATAGAACCTTATTTTGCTCTTGTTCAAAAGCGAAATGTTAAGGAAACTTTAGGAAAAAATCTCTTCGAAGTTGCACCAGCAATAAAGAAAATCATGGAAACAAAAGGATTATGGACTGAAGAATTCAATAAAGCTTTAGAATGTGGAAATTGTATTGTTTTACCAAAAGAGATTAAAGATGTAGTTTCAACAGCTATGCAAATTAATCCTGAGTGGCATGTGCGTATGCAAGCGGCATTCCAAGAATTCACTCATAATGCTGTAAGCAAAACTGTAAACTTACCTAAAAGTGCATCAACTATGGATATAGCTAATATCTATCGTTTAGCCTATAAACTTGGATGTAAAGGAATAACTGTTTATAGAGATGGAAGCAGAAACTTCCAATTGTTAGAAGACGCTGGAAATATCTGTCCAACTTGTCCTTCTTAGTAACAAACTACAAATTATATTTTTTTCTTACTTTCTTAGTAAATCCAGTGTAAACTACTAAGATTCTCGGAAATAAAAATAATGTCCTTGGACACCAATCTCTGCACCGTCATTCTATCACACGGCTCGCAAGACTCGCACAGGTGTCTGTAACTATCAAAAGTTGAGACTATGCGTAGCCCTCAGCTACTTTCATCAGCGTGAAACTTGCCCCAACTTATGACTATGATGGAGTCACTAATTGTGTATTCCACTCAATGCATGTCTGTGTTGGACTTGTTTGTGGTACACGATACGACTTCAAGTTTACCAGACTCTATCGGTGACTCCTACCGTTCAATTACTATGAAAGCTGTTGAGCTTGTAGGCGTTCCGAGTTCACCACGTTACCAATTCGGAACTGGATTACATCTTATGTTTGGGCAACGTGTTATGTTTTCAACGCACTCGTTTTTCGGATTCTCTCCCCTTGGAGTCCTACAGCCGTAGCATGTCATTCCGATTTTCAACATATACCCGAAGGGTACAGAGGTTGATTCGCAAATGACGGTCACTTTTCGGACTTGGCTCTCCACCCAACAGCAGGGGATATTATGTTAGTAATATACTGAACGTTTTTGTTAGGGCGGAACATCCAGCTAAACCGCCTATTTCATATTTAATTCATGTAGATGGGTCTTTCCCTTTGGGTTTGCAACCCCTCTGGGCATCTACACGCCCAAATTCAGATGGAGACCAACCCCACCCTATTTGGGAACACATTCTACAGCAAAATGTATATAGCAAACACATATATAAACTTTTCGGATTTTTTAGAGTTAATTCTTCCATTTTTTCTCAATTAAATAATGAATACCAGTATGGGTAAAAATGCACATAGGAGTAGTTATTGTTGGGATAAGTAAACTTCCAGTTGCCAAATAAACTATTACAAATTCAGTGAATATAGACAAAAATCTATATGCAATTATTCTCTTTGTTGAAGATTTCATTTTAATCGGAATATATAATATAAAACATCCTTATAAATGTTATGGCGGCAAGTCAAGGATTCGAACCTTGGGTTCCCATTGGGAACGCTGGTTTAGCAAACCAGTGCCTTAAGCCACTCAGCCAACTTGCCATATTTCTAACAATAATGCATTTCATTCCATATGAGAGTAAACTTTATAGGCTTACCAGTTTCTACATCTATTCCTTCCATCGGAACACTCATTCTACGTATTACTTTTTTCATCATATCACCTTAAGCGAAGAGTAAAGGATTTGAACCTCTATTCCCTTTCGGGAGCATCGTTTTCAAGACGAGCACGATACCAGATTCCGTCAACTCTCCATGGTAAAATTACAATAACTTATATATAAAGTTTTCGGTAATTAATTTGCTGATATTACTGCAACATCTGGGCGTGGATTCATCAATACTAATTTTGCATGAATAACGTTAACACGAATATCCATGAATATTTTTATCCCTTTCTTCTTTACTTTTTCACAGAAGTAAAGGTCTTCACTTCCACCTTCATCTGTAAACTTAAAATAAGGATATTTTACCTTCTCAAATACGGATTTATGTATAAGTAAACATCCAGCACCAGTACCATCAACTTCAACAAGTCCATCCTTAGAACTTCTCAATAAATCCATATATTTTCGTAACTTCCATTTTCCATCATATGAAAGAGCACATGGTTGATTAGGGAATTTGTGAATATAAACTCCACCAATAACTTCTTTATCATCTGCTATCAAATTGATAATTGTTGATTTAGTTAATATAATATCTGTATCCAAGAAAAACAAATAATCATATTTGGTCAAGAGAAAATTCTTCACAGCAATATTACGTGCTCTCTCAAGACCATAACAATAAAAACAATTCATTTTGAACGTAAATTCCTTAGACATTAACTCTTGGGTTGCCCCAACTAATGCTTTTACAGCTTGAAGAGACATTGATGTTCCACATATCGCTATAAATATACTTGTCATATTTCAAGTCCTCATCTAAGGGTTTATACATAATAAAAAGGAATATTTAAATGTTACGGTATCAGTTCAGATTGCATGTAGCTTGGACACATGAGCTTTGTACCAAGTTGACGACACTCCCTTGCTCAAGGGAAAACCTACGTGTCACTCGTCCTTAAGGATAGGAACAATGCAATAAATATAATAATCAATCAAGTATATAAACTTTTCGATGTCACGAGTTTAACTAAAATACCAGCTTTATTAGCTCTCTTTATCATATCCATGGTTCCCTTACTTTTCTCTATATTATCATGAAAAGCAATAACTAAATCAGGATGATATTTATCAATCATCAATTGATTCCTTATTGGACCAGCCGCCTTCTCATATTCTTCCCATTTAGCAGGTTCAGGATGAACAATCATTCCACGTTTACGAGCTAAGTATCCACTTATCTTGTCTGCTCCTTTACAATCTCCCTCTACTATTTCAGTGTTAGGTGGAAGCATAGAGAGAACAGTATCCACTACTTTGAAGTTATTCCAATTTCGGTCTCCGCATATGAGGATAATTATATTTAATCATCTCCATAAATTATTTTCCAATTTCCTTTTCCACATTTTAATGCACAATATTTAGCAAAATTACATACTTTACATAAAATAGTAAGGTCGTCTGTTTTACGTTTTCCATCTCTAATCGCTAAATGAAAAGCTTGACTTGATAATTTTTTTCTCTCATCTGCTCCATTATCATCAATATGGTCTATTTCTAAAAAATCAATATCTGAACAACCACAAGGACATTGTAATGGAATGTTTTTATCTTTGGAAATCTTTTCTAATGCTTCTTTATGCCATTTTTTAGAATACATTGTTTGTCTTTCTTTAAATTTAATAGGATTAATTTGTTTATAATATATATTTCTATCTTTTAAAGCATCTAAACAATCTTTACACATAGTTTTAGAAATTTTAGGCTTCCCACATAAACCACATAGCCCTTTTGAAATACGTTCTCTATATATTCTCTTTTTATATTCTAAATTTTGTAATCGTCTTGTTTCCTTATCCAATTTATATCACATAAATAATACTATCATTATTCAAGTATATAAATATTATGGTTACTTACATTCCCATGGGAAAACAATCCATCTATCATCAAGTTTCTCTACAGCATAAAATTTAGGTTTATATATTGATTTGGGATTATAAACTAATGATGCTGTATGAGCAGAACGAACCATGCTTTTTCCGCTATCTATAATATCATCAACTATTAAAGTATCATCTCTGATATGTGTAACTGTAATTAATTGAATATTAAGCAAATGAGATAACCTGAGAGCAACCATTAATCCGCCTCTTGGAATACCATAAATAGTAGAAAAATGTAATCCTGATTTCTTTATCTCGTTAGCAAGAACATGAATTGCTATCTCAAATTCTTCCCACGACATATATATTTCTTTCATATTATTCACCTTTAAAGTAACGGTGGGGCTTTCCGTGGCTACAGTAGCCATGGCTGTTTACCACGTAGTTCAGCCTCTTCCACAACACAGGAAGCCTACAGGAGTTGTTCCATTGCCCCTCATTAATCTTATATAATAAACCTTCTTATAAACATTATGGTTATTGGTGGGGAATATTTTCAGACATTAATATCTGTTTCCAATTAGAACAAAGTGGTTTAATAAATATCTTTTTCTTTACACCAGTATATATTGCAATAGCCATTTTACCTTTAAATTTATTTCTTCCGAATTCATCTTTTTCTATTTGATTTTCATGATTAGATTCGAAACCAGATGTTTCACCAATATATACCCAACCAGCCGCAAGATAAACTGTTCCATTGAAAGGTGGTGCAACAATGGTTTCAAGAAGAACTAATCTTTCTCCGTTATATTTTTTTACCCATTCATTTTTAGCTTTATGAACAAGAATACTTAATACTTGACTTCCAATATTTTTGGGTAAATCAGGTTTAAGGCAAAATCTCCAATTATTGGCTATCTTTTTTAAATTTGGATTCTTCAAATCTTTACGTAAAGATTTGCCTTTTCCCCATCCTATATATTCATCCCTTGTAGTTAAAAGTAAAATTGGACTTCCTATTCCTATAGTTCCAATAGGTTCATCATTTAAATAAATAATATAATTCAATTGTCTACCTACATATGAAGATTTAGGTTTATATTTATGATAAGTCTTAGTTATTTCAACAAATAAATCTCTTTTTTCTTTAGAATTTACTTCTACAAATTTTATTTGATGCGATGAAGTAGGATTTGAACCTCTATCTCCCAAAGGGAATTTGGACATGTTAACCAAACTTACACTATCACCGCATATTTACTATATTCTAATATAATATATAAACGTTATGGTTGAGAAGGACAGAGTTGAACTGTCACTACAAGATTATGAGTCTTGTTGGCTACCGTTACCGACACTTCTCAATTCTTTGGTTGAGGAATAAAATGATATTCTAACCAAATTAATTTTATTTTTTTACCATTATCTAATTTGATAGGAAGTTCAAATTTCCAAGGATATTTTTCCATTTTTTCGTCTCCTGATTATTGGTGTCATTGGGATGGTCTCGAATCTTCTCGACACCCACACGGCAAGTCTGAGATACTCAGGCTCTTCGGGGAATGATATGGATTTGTTCCATCCGTGACTGTTATTGGTGGGTGTGGGCGGAGTTGAACCACCACAGGCACTAAGCCAAGGGTATCTCAACTGAACTGAGCTTATCGGTTCTGAATCTTAGCCGTCCAGACTAATCTTTTGAGCCGTCCAGATTTAAGCCATCCAGACTTATAGTTCTCTGGGTTTTACCGATTCCCTACACTCCCATAACTATAGTAAAAATAGAGGTATTTAAATCTTTCGGTCAACTGATGGAGATATATATTCTAAATAAAAGTTGAAGGCATAATTGAGTAGATAATTACGAGTATTCCGTTGAGGGTCTTCGATTACTTTAACCAATAATAATTTTTGAATTTCACCTAATACTGGTGAAGCTGGAATACCAATAGCCATCAAATCATGTCCATCAATTACTAAATCTTTAATTGATAATGGTTGTTTAGTCGCTATTATTCCTTCACATCTAATATGAGTGTCTTGAGTACGTTTTATAGTTTCTGGTTTATCTATTCCAGTTCCAAGATTATCTGCATAAAATATTATGAATAAGTCACCTAAATATTTAATGTTTTCACCCATTTTTGACATCCATTTTCTAAGTGAAGAATCACTTGTCATATTCTTGAATCCAAACTGGTCCATATGATGTTCCATAATGAAAACAATATAATCATGCTCTTCATTTGAAAGTTTAAGTCGTTTACTTATATCTTCGAATAGTTTCTGTCCATCTTTAACATGCATCGGAAAGTAAGGTGGAAACATATTCATATGAGTTTTACCAACATCATGAATGAGAGCCGCAAATCTAAGTAAAGGTTTAGTTTCTGGAATAAATTTTGCAGTTTCAAACATATGATACATTACAGAGTATTTATGGTATTGTTTAGGTTGAGCCGCAAGCTTTAGCATTCCAACTTCAGGTAGAATATCCATTATTAAATCGGTATTATCTAAATGATAAAATGCCCAAGTTGGGTCTGGAATAGTTAACATTTTAAATAGTTCATCTTTTACTCGTTCTGCTGGAATTTCCCTTATTAAACTGTGAAGATTTTGTGCCGCCCTAAAAGTATCTTCTGCAAGTATAAACTCTAATTTACATGCAAGTCTACACATTCGAAGCATTCTTAATGGGTCTTCTTTAAATCTTTCTTCAGCATTACCAACTGCTCTAAGTATTTTAGCTCCCCAATCATTGTTACCTAAGTCATTATAACCATTAAATGGGTCTATGATTATATTAGTTAATGGGTCAAAAGCCATAGCATTAATAGTAAAGTCTCGGCGTTCTAAGTCTTTAATCAATGAAGTTTCGAACTTTACTTCATCAGGATGTCGTTTGTCGCTGTAACGTCCTTCGCTTCTGTATGTAGTAACTTCAATTGGTTCCATCATACTTTTATCTACAATAATTACAGTACCAAATTTTTCGCCAACAGGTATTACTTCGTAACTTCTTTCAGTGAAGACTTTAGTTACTTCTGTTGGTAAAGCATTAGTGGTAATGTCAACGTCATTAGGAAAAAGACCTAAAAGTATATCTCTAACTGCTCCACCAACTATATAAGCTTCATAACCAGCATTATTAAGAATTTTACAGTAAGATTTAGCTCTATCAATAATATTGGGTAATCGAATATTAAGCATTGATATTTTTTGAGACATTCTTTTCACTGAGTATCATAATATTAAAATAGTATATAAACTTTACTCTTTTTTTGGACCATTTTCCATTAATAATAAAACCCAATCATAAAGTTTTTCAAACGGTGGTATTCTCTTTAATATAACTACTACTAAATGAATTGCTCTATGGCATTTTTGACAGAGAGTAACCAAATTTTCCATTCTATTATCTTCATGATTTCCATTAATATGATGTTCAACCAAAGATTCTTTTGAGTGACAATTTTGACATTCATAATTATCTCTTTGTAAAACTTGAAAATAGAGACCACCATATTTATTCCCTTTTACTCTCTCAAGAATTTCTTCTTTATGAAGATTATAATATTCTTCTGGATTTGATTTAGATATTCCACTTTGAGGATAACTTAAACCTTGTCTCCATCTCCATAATGTGGCTCTTCCTATTCCAGTTTCTTTTTGTAATGTATTTAAACTTTCTCCATTTTTCATTCTTTGAATTAATGCAGAAGCTAATACTTGGTCATATTGTTTCTTCATTATTATCATTAAAATATAATGAAATACAAGTATATAAATGTTATGATAAAGGTTTCGATTTTATGGAATGATTATAGAAATATGGGAATGGTGTACGATGGTGACGCATACACCTTTACATTCCTTGGGTCTTTCCCAGAGACCCATCACCTATGAGTGTAAATTGGCAGGGGAGAACCCCACCAATTAATATACCCTGAACGTTCCGCACTAACTTAGCATTTCGGTACTTCGCTTTCGATACTAACCGTTTTCACGTATCAGGTTACTTGGTGTTCTCTAATTGCTTTTCTCTATTCGGGTCGTGTCGTTTGGATTGTTCAGGATTTAAGGCGAATTCAAGGTAGGCTCGTTATTATGCTCCGCATCCGCATATGCGGAACTTTTCCATCATAGCTTTCGACTCTGGTTATGGAAGTTATTTCACCCTTCCGCCGCACCCATTTGAGTGTGGTATATCTGATATTCGCCTTCGAATCGTCCCGAAATCACAATGAAATATAATAGAGAACTTATATATAAATGTTTCGGTTATAGAGTTTCAAGTGCGGCTGTTAAATAATAATTCTCAGGCGTTCTCTTGAATCCTATACAAGTCAATGAGTTAGGTGGAACCTCAGTTAATCCAGCATCAACAGTGAATGTAATTTCTTTGGGTATTTGAGCTATTATTGCTTCCATAAATGCTCTACTTCCCTTGAGAACTACAGCTTTACCTATTATTCCATTATTTCCATCTTGATTAGCAATCATCATAGCAACATGACTAACTTGAGCCGCTATTTTACCTTGAGTCATTTTAAGGTCGTCATTAACTACATAAACATATACAACATTCAAGTCTGTATGCATTACTTTCACTTCCAATATAATATGAACATAGAAGGATGTTTAGCCGCTTCTATCAATTCCTTATAGATTTCTACTGGAACAAGATTTCTTAATTCCTCTTTATAACCACATCTTCGACATGGTTGAAGGTCTAAACTTCTGATTATTAAAGCCTTACTTCTATCTTCCACATATTTATGACCGACTATTCTACAAAGTATTTTCATTTTATTGGATTATCTCCTTTTTTTTCTAACTTTAATATAATTTCTTCAGGTAAACGAAATAGAAGTTCCTTTATATCGCCTATGGGCATAATTGTCTGGTCAACCTCAACATGTCCTCTAATACAATACCACATTTTATCTGTACCAACAACTATCCCAACAGTAGATTTTTTATCATTTTTAGCTTTATAGCGAACTACATCTCCAAGTCTGGGTATGTAACCTTTCATTTCAACTTCACCAATATTTCATGACCAGTATTTTGGTCTTCAATTGTTCTCTTCAAAACTTTTCTTACTGTATGAGCTACACTTGCTATACGTGGAAAACTCTTATTATATGGATTATAGCATCCACTCGTATCCTCAGTTTTCTTAAGTCCTTTAAGAATATGTATAGATTCATCAACTTCTTCATAGAATCTTCTACGGAGAAAAGCAATCCACATATCAAAGCAAACCCCACATCTATCTTTAGGTTTAATTGTGCCTTTATATTCGGGATGAGTTATACAGACCATTATTTACACCTTATTAGAAAAATTACTTTAGGTTAAAAGTTTCCATTATTTCTTTCTCTGCACCCTCAATAATTCTTAACCTTAATTCTCGTAATTCCTTAAGTTCTTCAAATATATCAGCAAATATCATCTTCAATGCAAGACTCATAATAACAGCATCATCATAGCCAACTTTACACTTGTTCATATTTCCATCGCCAAGAATAACTAATTCTTGTTCTTTTACGAGAACTATTCGTCCATCATCTAACTGGATGGAAACAACATCAAGTTTTACATTTAACAGTTTCATACTTATCACGTTAGTTTAAGTATAATGAAATGGACTTATATAAACGTTACGGTATTTTGATAGCATAAATATGTTTCTTTGGTTTCTCAATCCATGTTCTAAGTTCCCATCTATGAGAACGTTGAATACATCCTTTCCCTTTGGTCATACCTAAATAGTTCCAGTTATCAGCAAGATAACAGGTTCCTTTTCTTGGTGGTTCAACGAAAGTCATTAATCCAATTAAATCATTACCATATTTCTCTTTCCAATCTTTGGTGACTACTTTCCTCAATAAACGTAGACACCTACTTGCAAGATTATGTTCATTATTAATCAGTCTGAACACATGATTATTAGCGATTCGGAGATTCATATCATTTCTATTTTCTTTATTTATTCTAAAGAATTTATCTATAACTCCAATGGCATAAGGTGGGTTCATTAATCCGATTATTCCAGCAATTCTTCTTCTGTAGATAATAAGATAATTTATACTTCTTCCAACTATACCTTTACTTTCTGGATAATGAGTTAAAAATAAAGTCGCAAAAACTTTATTGCCCTTGGGAACCTTAAGAAATTGAATCCCATCGGGAACAAGATATACTTTATTTAATTCTTCTTTAAACTTATTTTCAGGAAGAGCTATTAATCCACCAGAACTTGGATGATTAGATTTTCCCTTTGGACGTTTATCATAACATTCTTTACAGTAATACCTACCAAAAACTCCACGATTACCTTCTTTACCACAAACACAACAAGGTTTAGTTCGTTTGTTTATTGAGGTCAAGAAATCTCTCCAAAAGTTTTAGAAATCTTGGATTAGTGAAATTTGGCACTTTATAATAAGTTTCACCATTAATTATTGGTTTGAACCCATCTCCACCATATTGGTCTGATGTAAAGTCAACTTCAAAGTAATCAAATGTCATATTCCAGAAATGATGTTCACGTTTACCATTGAATTCAATATATCCATGGCGAATCTCTCCTTGACAACATTTATAGACAAGTAAAGCAGTAACGTAACATTGCCCTCTACTTCCTTCAGAATGAGTATAACTCGTATCTTTTCCCCAACACTTAACTATCTTCTCTCTAAGTTTTCTTAATTGTTCTTCAGCCATTAACATACATATTGCACCTGATATATAGTGCGGAAGGGATACGGTATTGCTCCGCCATCTTTCTACAGGATATAGAATATTCTTCCTTAAACTACTTCCGCATAGATAGAATAGAAAAAGTATTATATAAACGTTATGGTGGGGACAGAAGGATTTGAACCTTCACCTAATGGTTCCAAGCCACTGATGCTACCAAGTTACACCAAGTCCCCATATTCTTGTTATCGGTGTTATCTTTGTTATATGGTGGTCGAACAAGGAGTCGCACCTTGACCCTCACTTTGTAAGTTATAGTTTAAGTCTAAGTTTTATTTCAGACCAAACCATACCTAAATATTTCATACACCAATGAATGTGTTTATGACACCAATAACAGACCCAAACATATTCATCACTTTGAATTACCTCATCGAATTCTGCATTAGTCATTATTTGCCACTTTTTATGTGGTGTACCATCTTTTCTATGTAATTGCATTCTATATGATTGACCATCTATAGGACATAAATCTTGACCAAACTTTTTAATTAATCTTGATTTACGATTTAGTTGTCTCTTTTCATTCGATTTCTCATTTCGTTGATTCTTTCTGGTTCTTCTATCCTCATCAGTTAAATTCAATTTTGGTGTAGTTCTTGTTGGTAATCCATGACGTTTATTATAAATCCATTCACGATTATATTTTTTTCTGTCAAACATTGTCTTATCACTACACTTCATATACAATGTTATACATCTATATAAATCTTTCGGTAAGTAAAAGTGGACGAACTTGGAGTTGCACCAAGACGCTTTGGATGTAAACCAAAGATGCTTCGGTTACATCATTCGTCCATATTTGTAAGAGTGAGATACTTCTGTTATACTATTCGACCATTTGAAGTGGGGCGTAAACGACTTGAACGTTTTTTTCTGGTTTTGGAGACCGAGAGCCTACCATATGACTGAACGCCCCATGGCGGAAGAGTCTGGAATTGAACCAGAACCCAAAGTTTACTTCTGAGAGGGGATATTATCCCATATAAGACCTAAATATCTCATAGCCCAATGAACACCATTATGGCATATTCCACAATTCATTTACCATATCCCTCTGGATATTCTACATGAATACGTTTACATTTAAGGCAATGCCATAATTTAACATTAGGGTCTCCGATAATTACATCTTTAACTTTAATAGTTGATGGTAT